>Ga0182745_1000249_pt1 | contig 66577 bp, 46 predicted proteins | sample eDN3rd30CKraftBY_FD_128523 | JGI IMG/M metagenome (GOLD analysis project Ga0182745, IMG submission 128523) | Enriched backyard soil microbial communities from Emeryville, California, USA - eDNA 3rd pass 30_C Kraft BY (version 2) (version 2) | ecosystem: Environmental > Terrestrial > Soil >... | reverse complement strand
TCTTTTGTTCGGCATCTCACAGTCATTCATTCGTGTGATTCGCTCGATTCGTGGTTTCTTCGACACGCATTCACGTCATCTTGACCAGTCAGGCTGGAGGAGATGACTCACTCACGATTTCCAACCCCTTCGCGATCTTTGCGTCTTTGCGGTAAAAATCATTCCTCACCAGCAAGCTGGCCTCTGATCAATTTCAGACCGCTAAAAACTGTTACCGAATTCGAATTGATGAACCCGTAATCAGCCTGCCAGATCGCCGCTCAAGGCATAGATCGATTCGGTATCAAGTACCAGATCATTCGCTGAGAACAGCTTGTCAATCGCCGCTTTGTGAAGTTTCATCTTCAGGCCGCCGACGCCGAGCGCCCCATAAGACGCAATTCCGTTGTGATCGACTGCCTGATGATTCGGGTCAATCCCGGCGAGTCCTACTGGAGGAACAGCATTCAAATCGGCAGCGACCTTGAGCGTTGGAATACTCTGCCATTCATCCGCAGTCAGGAACGAAACCCCTGCGGCACCAGCGGCAATGAGGATTTCAATACTGTCGACAGCCGCCGCCAGACCTTCGTCGCTGCAATCACAGGGAATGACGCTTGCTCCCGAGACACGGCTGCGAATGCTTGCGGCAGTCGCTTCGGCCCGCTGGAGACTGCGTGACGCAATCCGAACTTTTGCCCCCTGAGACGCGAGAATCAACCCGGTCCTCTGACCGACCGGACCGGTTCCTCCAAGAATCAGAGCATCCGCATCCTTCAGGGAAACATGCTTTGAAGCAAATCGCACAGCCGCAGCAGCAGTCGTGGCCGAACCACTGGGGTCCAGCATGACAGAAACCCGCATGGGACCGAAGAACGTCTGCTGAATGGCCTGAAAGACTTTTTCTGCTGCCTGAACGTCACTGCCACCGACGAAGATAGCGGTGTTCTTCAGATCGTCCGTTCCCCGGGTAAAGATGGCTCCATGGACAAGAGAGACCACGTTTTCGGCAGTCACTCCGCCAATGGCAAAGACTTCGTCCGCACCGGCATCCACCGCGACAACCCGGTCAAAAGTAGAAGGAATCGGGTCGGTATCCAGTTGAAAGAGAATCCGTTTCATCCCATGTATCTTTCAAAAAATGGAGACCGTGCTGACCTGGGGTGGGGAAACCATCTCTGAGATGGTCTTCAATATCAGAGAAGATCCTCCCGGCAATAAGACCGGGAGAATCTGTTCGTCATACAATGAAAACGGTTCGCCTTGAAAGCCCGTCAGCGAGACCTGGAAAGCTGCCTTATGCTTTTGAGAAGAACGGATGACTGGAGGAGTCCTTCTTGGCGAGCACTTCGGCCGCGCTTGGCTCATCTCGCAAAGCCCGTTCGATCGAAAGCTTGGTCGCTTCGTAGTTGTACTGGTAGATCTTCTGATCGTCAGCCGCTTCCCAGTGAATGAAGACACCGCAGACAATGACCAGACTATCAGCTTTTTCAGTAGGAATGATGCCGGATTTCACACTGTCAGCAACGGCATCGGCAACAGCACGCTGGGCCGGGCCAAACATCTGGACAGCCTGGCGCGCCCCTTTAATGGTCACTTTGGTGATCATCACAGTCGCCGGTTTGACGGGCAGGTTCGGCTCCAAAACGGCCAGCAGGTTGCTGTGTCCGGCTGTCTGGCTCGACAGGGCGTTTGCGAATGCAATTCCGACAGGGCCGCTTTTATCACCGATTAACAGATCGATGTGGGCAACTTCATTTCCTTCGCCAACCAGCGCTTCGCCAACATGAAAGGACATCGGGGAACTCCTGCTTCTCTCGGGTAGATGGACATTGATAGAAGGAAATTCATAACAGCGATGAGTTCGAATTTCCAGTGACCCGTTCAGCGAACAACCAACGAAATCAGGTATTCGCCGGTTCCCAACCGGTTCAATTGTCTCCTGTTCCGGAAATTTCCAGACAATTTCAGGAAAGCCCCTGTTCCGTCCTCTCGTCGAATGGATTCAGATTTGGGACACTGGAGCATCTTCAAAATATTGTTTTCAGTGTTAAGCAGAGGAAATGAGCGGCATTAGCTCCCTGCACACGGGAGAGCAAGCTGTTCCAGAAGGAAATCATCTTCGTGGATGGTGCTGATCTTGCCAACTTGTTCTATTCCCTGTTCACGATCCTGCTGCTGATCGCGAGTGGCAGGCTTTGGGGAACGCTGATTCAGCAATGGCGAGCTGGCCAGGGGATCATCGAACCCCGCTTCCGATCTTTAACGGTCCGCGTTCCTCGTCTCGCCGTAGTCTTGATGCTGGCGTATCTGGCCATGTTTGTGTCAGCGATCGTCAGTACATCCGGCCGTCAGGCGGAACTGGAGTTAACCCCGACGACGCTTCAGGCGATCCGAATGGCACTGTACACCACACTGCTTGATGGCCTGCTCGCAATCCCGTTTTTTCTCGGTGCCTTACTGATCGGTTACCGCTCCCGGGCGGATCTCGTCCGGCTTGGATTCCGCACCGACCATCTCGGGGAGCAAATCCGTGAAGGTGTTCGAGGATTTCTGATTGCCGTGCTCCCTGTCGCTTTACTGTTGGTTGCCACCTTGCCGTTACGCAGCGAAGAGGTTGTTCACCCGTTCCTGCGGCTTCTTCGGGAGATGGGAATCGGTCAGGAAATGCTGCTCATCTTCGTGACCGCCGGAATCATCGCCCCTCTCAAAGAAGAACTGATCTTTCGAGTGATCCTGCAGAACTGGCTGACAGAATTTCTCCCCGCCTGGCTGGCCATTGGAATCGGTGCGGTCATCTTTGCGGCGATTCACGGCTTTCCGGATTCCATTCCGTTACTCGCGCTGGCGCTGATTCTGGGAATCATTTTTCATTACCGACGCAGCTATCTCACGGTGGTCGTGATTCACTTCCTGTTTAATCTCTACAACCTTGTCGCCACACTGCTTCCGGAAACCACTCCGCCCGTCGTATAGTATTATTTTGCAAGTCATAAAGTGAGGCGATCTTTCATAGCGACACACCTTAGTGCAACTCTCGTGTTGCACAACAGAAATATTGAAGCTCAATTCTCACTGACAATCTGAGACAGAAATATGAATTCCACTCGGCATGATAAAACGTCTGTAGCCTGCATATTGTCATTTCTATTGATCTGGAATGCAGTATTACGAGCAGATCCACCGGCGACTCAACGTTCAGACACTCAGACGATTCAAACTCCGGCCGATCTCCCCGGCGTGTTAGCATTCTGGGATTTTCAGGAACCGTCCGGAACGCCGAAAGTTTCCAAAGGGAGACACCAATATGTTCTTGAGGAAATGAACGGGCCGATCCAGCGTATTGAAGACGGAGTCTTTGGTCCCTACTGTGCTGATCTGGAATGGGGACAATGGTTTCGGGGAAAACGTGAGGAAGTGCCGGGATTAAATCTGCATGGAGACCGGCAGGAAGTCTCGATGGTCGCCTGGGTGAAACTGGAATCCGGACGGCATTGGCAATATATCGCCGGAATCTGGAGTGAAGGAGATAAAAAATTCCTTGGAGAAGCTCGAGGAACAGGAAACCGTTATCCCGCCCGACAATATGCATTATTCACAGATGGTCGTTCCCAGACCGACTATACGACCTATAAACGTGTCCCGGTGAGCAGACGTGCAATGGGATATCTGTCTCCATTCGGGGGAGCAACTCCACAGCATCCGTATGCATTCGATTATGCAACCGGAGGGACCACACTGACATTGAATCAATGGCACATGATCGCATTCACTTATGATAAGGAATGGATCAAAGTCTATGTCGATGGAGTCATGGATAAGAACGGTAATTATAACCCGTTTCGATACGAAGGCCCGATCTTTGATGGAGGGCCTGACGGAGCCGACTTTACTGTCGCCCTGCGAAATCACCCTGACTGGCCAAACTATCCCGAAAGAAAGCCATCCGGCACAGAAGGGTTCGATGGACGAATCGGTGGGTTGGCCGTGTTCGACCGGGCTCTGACTCCTGAGGAAATTCACTCCCTTTATCAGGCTGTCCGAAAAGAAGAGAAACGCTGACATCCAGTCCGATTCTGCAGAAGTAAACTGTTCTCATCGAATTTCCTGCAATACTCCATTTGCCTCGCTAGTTATTGTTTTGAGAGAATCCGTGTCCGAACTCGATTACGATGCCGTTCTGTTTGTTTCTTTCGGGGGACCGGAAGAACATGACGATGTCATTCCATTTCTGGAAAACGTTCTGCGCGGACGCAACGTTCCGCGTGAACGCATGCTGGAAGTGGCGGAGCACTACTATCACTTCGATGGCGTCAGTCCCATCAATCAGCAGAACCGGGAACTGATTGCTGCGGTGAAAGCCGAGCTGAGAAGTCGGGGAGTGACGCTGCCAATCTACTGGGGCAACCGCAACTGGAACCCCTTGCTCACAGACACAGTCGCGCAGATGAAAGCGGACGGAGTCAAACGGGCCATTGCATTCGTCACATCCGCGATCAGTTCTTATTCCGGGTGCCGTCAGTATCGACAGAATATCGCGGATGCCTGTGCTGCCGTGGAACCGGATGCTCCAGTCATTGATAAGATCCGTGTTTTTTATAATCACCCGGATTTTATCGCTGCCAACGTCGATCGGGTTCGTAACGCGATTTCACAACTCCCGAGAGAATCACGGCAGAACGTTCGTGTTTATTTCACGGCGCATAGCATTCCCGTTTCCATGTCTGACAGTTGCTCCTATGTCAATCAGTTGGGAGAGAGCTGTCGCCTTGTTGCTGAAGAGCTTGGACTGACGACTGATCAGTGGCAGTTGGCCTATCAAAGCCGAAGCGGTCGCCCGGAAGATCCATGGCTTGAGCCGGATATCCTTGATGTCCTGCGGGAGATTCCGGAGAACTCGGCTCAAGGAACAGTGATTGTCCCGATCGGCTTTCTCTCTGACCACATGGAAGTGCTGTTCGACCTCGATGTTGAAGCAGCCGAGCTTTGCCAGTCTCGCGGTATTCCGATGCAACGAGCCGGCACAGTGGGCGTTCACCCGCAATTTGTTGACGCTGTCACCAAGCTCATTCTGGAGCGGCTCCGGCCAGGAAGCCCCCGTCCATCGGTGGGAAACTACGGCCCCAGCTGGGATACCTGCCCGATCAACTGCTGCCCCGCTCCAACCATGGGCCGCCGCCCCAAACCATAAAGAAGAGAGCCGTTCACACTGAGGTGAACGGCTCTCTTCTCGAAAGTTGGCGATCTCTGTAAAAACAGTTTCAGCGTTCCGCAGGCGAAATGTAAGATTCTGCGTGCTCAAACGCCCTCAGTCGCCTGCACCCGGTAGCGCAAGCTGCTCTCTCTTACTTCTTCGGCAGTTCAACGCGAGCCAGGTAGATGTTTGTCTTTCCCTCGTGTGACGAATAATAACTGACCCAAAGCTGGTCGTTGTGATAGACCAGACCGGGGTAGCTGGTGTCGCCGCCAGAGGGGAATTCCAGAATCTCAGTCAGTTTGGCGGTGTTTGGATCGAGCCACCAAAGTGAGGTCTTCGCCGGACCTGTCGTCTTTCGACCGGCCACGACGATACGGCCGTCTGGAATCTGCAGCAATTGTGGACCACCGACGTAGTCGTTCAGTTCCTGAAGAGTCCAGTCAGTGTAGGGAGCAGACGCTTTCCCCAGAAGTGCCGACTTCTTGCCGCCGTCTCGCCGAAGCACGCAGATCGCGGTTCCGTCTTCGGTGAAGATGATGCTGGACTCGTTGACATACCCATAATCGTCCCCTGTCAGTTGTGGAACGATGGCGGTGAAGTTCTTTCCGTCCTCCGTTTTGTAGAACTTGGTGGAGTGCGGTGTTTTGGAGTCTCGTGGTTTGCAGAAATACCCCACGCCATATCCCTTCCCTTCATGCCAGGTGACGCGCCACAGCCAGAAGTTGGGATCGCCGACCGGAATGGCTTCTCCCCAGTCTTTTCCGTCTTTCGAGTACCAGACAAACGACTGATGGGTCGCTTTGCTTTTGTCATGCCAGGCCCCTGCTCCGGCCAGACAGAGCCGACCATCTGGAGCCACGCTGATCTTGGCATCTCGCAGATCTGACTTGTCGTCGGTAATCGCGGCTGCCGAAGTCCAGGTCTCTCCATCTTTGGAGGTCAGCACCCGCAACAGCCCATCCGGGGAAACGTGTCCCTTTCCCTCACGGAACACGCAATACCAGTTGCCATCATGATACAGCAGATCGGTGAACGCATTGTGGTTCCCCTGATCCCAGATTTTCTTGACATCCACCAGTTTCGCAGCCGGTTCCTCGGCGTGTGCGGCAAGCCCCCCGTGTATGAGACCCGCCAGAATCAGCATGAGAATTCGAATCTTCATTGAGTGCAGTCCTTCTGTAATTCCAAAAGACAAAACAGTGGCAACTTCAGGGTCAGTTCGAAAATTCGCGGAGATCCATCAGGCAGTCTGAATCAGGAAGCACGATGAATGACAACGTCTTTGGACCTGATCGTATCTTGTACGTACTTGTTGTCAACAGGAAGTCTCAATTCTAAAGCATCTCACACGAACGACTTGAGATACTGGCATTGATCGTGTGATTATACTGACGAATTCTGTTTTAGCAAAAGATCAATTGACACAATTTTGATGTGTGGTATTATCTTGTTGGTACTTTAATTCCATATCATGAAAACCAGAGCCGGGCCAGTGGGAGCAAAATTGTTTTCCCGTTCTGAGTGGAGAGCGAGTTGGATGGGGACGGACACCCTTCCTGTGATCACCTCCAGGGCACCAGTTCAAGCTTTCTTCTTTGCCACCGTAGATTCACATCATCTTTTCAATGCCGAAAGGTGACGTTCGCCATCTTTTCGGCCTTGTAATTCAACCGGAGAGTTCTCAATGGTCTTATCTAATCCAAAGTCGCGTCGTCATGGCTTCACTCTTATTGAACTACTGGTGGTGATTGCCATCATCGCGATCCTGGTCGCACTGCTGTTGCCGGCCGTACAACAGGCAAGAGAAGCGGCACGGCGATCGCAGTGCAGAAACAATCTGAAGCAGCTTGGGTTGGCCTTGCATAACTACCACGACACGTTCGGCTCATTTCCGATGAATATGCGCGACATTGAAAATCCTGTCACGGTGAACAACACCGCATTTAGCATATTTTCGATGCTACTGCCCTATTTTGACCAAGCTCCTTTATACAATAAAATAAACTTCAACTATTCCATCGTGGACTCGGACAATTCAGAAAACCTTGAGATCTCCAAAGTCCCGATAAGTGTCCTGATCTGCCCAAGCGATCCAACTCCTTCGATTCGTCAAGACTTGGCAAGAACATGGTTCTGGCCGAGCGTGATGACCCCCACTCCAGCAGCAAATGGAGGACATGCAGCTGTTACCTGTTACAAGGGGTGGGCCGGGTTAGGCGTTGGTAATAGTCCTCCAAATGCATTATTCGAAAGGACGACCACTTTTGGAGGAATAAGATTTCGGGACATCATTGACGGCACATCCAATACATTCGCAATGGCAGAGCACTCTCCAAGCTATGCTCCCTGGGCAGCTTGGATATCATCTAATGGAGCTTGGGTAACCTATCGTGATGACACACGGTTAAATGGAATTCGACTTACCACTCCAACCCCTAGTAATGCAGAAATTGGTGGTCCCAGAGAGGCCGCTGTAAGTATGCATGTCGGGGGAGGATTATTTCTCTTGGCTGATGGAAGTGTTCATTTCGTGAGTGAAAATATGAACTCGACCGTTTACCGACAGATCGGCTGCCACAATGACGGGCTTCCTGCAGGCGGAGCCGGGTTTGGTAATTAACCAAGAGGCATGAGTTATTTTCTAAATTCATGTTTAGTTAGTGCATTGTGTATGTTGAGGGGAGTCACCCAGATGAGGTCAGATGACGTTGCAATCATGATGATTTACCAACGAGTTGGTAAATCATCTTTGCCACTCTTTTTTCTTTGTATGATGTCGTTATGTGGATGCTACGCAAAATCGCGTCCCGCTGATCGTCCAGTGACTTCACCGACGAGCGGTGTTGTTACATATAAGGGAAAAGCGATTCAGAATGCTCAGATCTCATTTTTTCCTGAAGGGGACGGAGAAGCAGGAGCTGCAGTTTCAGGGAGTGCTGGCCGCTTTACAGTTTCGACTTACGAAAGAAATGACGGAGCGGTTATTGGACAGCATGTGGTAACTGTGAATGTTCCGCCTTCCGAACCGGTGGTTCCAGGATTTGAGCAGGAGGCACGCAGAGTGAGTCCGATTCCAGTTAAGTACCTTGATCGAGCAACTTCTCCAATAAAGATCGAGGTGAAATCTGGTGTTGCAAATGACTTCGAACTTACGCTTGAAGATTGAAAAAGACAGGGCGCTCACGGTTTTCCAAAATTTGTCGAGAAGTGTGATCTCTCTGTCAAGCTGGTCGGAGCCAGCGCAGACTAAAGGCTCAAAATCACTTGCATATTAACCAAAGCCAAGGCTTCAACTTTGCCCCAATGGTGCATTGGGACGCACCTTGCAAGGACTTAATGTTCACTCGTTTTTTGGTGTCGATTTCAAACATACAAAGTTATGAGCAATTTTGTATTCGATTCTCCTGTCGGATAGGACTCTCGTCAATTTAGAAAGATCCACAAGATGCAACGATCGATTTGGGTAACGGTGAGTTTGTTGTCGGCTTGGCTTTGTAGTTCAGATGCACTCAGTGAAGAAACCGTTTCAGTTGGATCACGATTAGAAGTATTTGTCGACAATACTCTGATTGCAACTCAAAATAACACATCGCTGAAGCCTCATTATCCGGTCGCACAGGAAGTCGTACTGACATGTGACGCCCCGTGGGAAGGGAATGTTTCCGGATACTACTCATTCATTCAGGATGACGACAGGTTTCGTGTTTATTATCGGGGAGCCCACTTCGACAAAGGAAAAGTCCTGCATGAAGTGACGTGCTATGCGGAAAGTAAAGATGGCATTCACTGGGTGAAGCCCACGTTGGGGCTGGTCGAATTTAATGGTTCCAAAGAGAACAACATTATCCTGATTGATGAGAAGTGGAAGGTTGGAGTCAACGATCATGTTGCTCACAACTTCACAGCATTTAAGGATACAAATCCTGCATGTCCTCCCGATGCACTTTACAAGGCATTAGGTGGAGAAAAATCGGGTTTAAAAGCGTTCAAGTCTCCTGATGGCATTCGTTGGACACGAATCCAGACGGAACCTGTGATTAAAGATGGTTACTTCGATTCACAGAATCTGGCGTTCTGGGATTCCGTTCGAAAGTGCTATGTCAGCTATTTTCGGGATTTCCGTAAGCCGGGATCGATTCGTGATATTAAAGTCGCGACAAGTGACGACTTCCTGAACTGGACGACAGGTGTCTATTTAAAGTATGGGGACGCCCCTGAAGAACAGCTCTATACGAACGCAATTCAGCCTTATTATCGAGCCCCTCACCTTTATGTCGGATTCCCGACACGATACCAACCGAAAACACAGCAGGTTGAGCCGATCCTGATGACGAGTCGCGATGGATTGAATTTTCATCGATGGAACGAACCGCTCATTCCCATCACCGCCCCCAAGGATCGAGACGGGAATCGAAGTAATTACATGGCTCATGGGTTGATTCAGGTTCCGGGACAGCATCGTGAAATGTCCGTGTTCGGGACCGAAGCATATTATGCCGGACCAGCTAGTCGTGTGCGGCGGTTCACTTTCCGTACTGATGGATTTGTCTCTGTTCACGCAGACGAAACCCAAGGTGAAATGATCACCAAGCCGCTGACATTCAGCGGGAAAGAGTTGACATTAAACTATGCTGTTCAAAACGGCGGAAAACTTCAGGTCGAGATTCAGGATCCGAACGGGAAGCCGATCCCCGGATTTGCCTTGGCCGACTCGGTCGCACTTACCGGGGATGAAATCGACCAGACGGTCAGCTGGAAATCGGGAAGTGACGTTTCCAAACTTGCCGGACAACCGATTCGACTTCGGTTTATTATGACTCAGGGAGACCTGTACTCAATGAAATTTAGTGAGTAGTCTAATATCGGAAGCCTGAGAGGGGGAGGATAGAAACACAGAGTCACAGAGAAGCACAGAGGAAGAAGGAGATGAAACTCTCTGTGTTCCTCTGTGTTTCAAGACCTTATGTTGATTGAACGACTGTCAAATAAGCAGACGGCTTTAAGAAAGTCGATTTCACCGAGCCCGTTCGAATTCGTCCCGGATTGATTGGACTGTTAAGTCCAGGTCCGGGTCGCTTTGTCTTTGTTCTGCGATCTTGCGGCAGGCGTGGATGACGGTGCTGTGATTGCCCCGATTGAAGTATTGTCCGATTTCGACATAGTTCAGTTTCAGTGACTCGCGAGCAAGATACATGGCGGTCTGTCGGGCCATAGAGACGGTTTGTGAACGACGTGGGCCTTTTAAGTCGGTCGACTTCACGCCAAACCGACTGGCTGCCAGACGGCAGAGCTTAGATAAAGTTTTCTCATCTGCCGGGGTTCGTTCTTCAATTAACTTAGCGACCGAACTGGCTCGTCGTTTCTGATGACGCCCGAGAACCTGTGCTTCCGTCTTTAACTGACCAATCAGTCCAAGAAGCTCTCGGGGAGAAACAGCATAGTCTTTGGCAATCTGCTCGATCTGCTGAGATGTTAAACGAAATGATTCGCTGGAAAGAACGTGCTCAATAAACGCACGCCGACTGTCTATGTCCGGGAGATCAATGGCGACACAGAGTCCTCCATGAATCCGGTTCACCAGTCGACGACTCAATCCACGAACCGCCCCTGGCATGGTTGTACTGGTTAATAAGACAACTCCTCCAGAACCGATCAGGTCGTCAATGGTCGCCTGAAGCTGCTGTTGTGTTTCTTTACGCGCGCCGAGCATCTGAATGTCTTCACAAACAAACAGATCGACATCGTTGCGATATCGACTTTGAAACTGCGAAATCGTGTTCGTATTCGAAGCTTCTGCCAGTTGCGAGGCGAACTGCGACGCGGTGACGACGCGCATTTTCTTGTTGGGTTGTTCCAGTTCCCAGCTCCGCACCAGTTCTCGCGTGAGGTGAGATTTTCCTGTCCCTGGGTCGCCGATGAGTGTCACCAGTCTGACAGTACGACGCTTCACTCCCGGCGCCAATTTCTTCACTGCGGCAACAGCCAATTGATTTTCTGGAAGAACCAGAAAAGATCGCGAATCGGCTTTTCGCAGAGGAGCATTCATTGAATGAAGAACTAAAAGGCTATTGTTAAGTCATGAAGAAGTTAACAACAATTGAATTCATAAAATCAAGTTTCTTTCGGCAGTCGCAACATAAGAAAAGACGGAAGAGGAACTCACGCAAAGGCGCTAAGGTGCAAAGAAATGCCTCTGAATTCTTTGCGCCTTAGCGCCTTTGCGTGAATATTCATTCCTTTACTCTTTTTTCTCCAGCGCCGCATAACGGCCCAGCGCCATGAGCGGGAAGTAATGTCGATACAGGTGATAACGCAGATAGAAGACCCGAGGGAAGCCGGTTCCGGTGAATTCCGGTTCGTCCCAGGTCCCCTCTTTCGTTTGCCGCTTGATCAGAAATTCAACGCCCCGTCGAACGGCATTGGAATGTCCTTCCCCGGCAGCAATCAGCCCGAGAATGGCCCAGGCAGTTTGCGATGGTGTCGTTGGACCGGTTCCACGAAGTGACGGGTCGTCATAAGTCTGAGCGGTTTCTCCCCAACCGCCATCAGTCTGTTGTTTCTCCTTCAACCAGCGGGCGGCCGCCTGTAACCGGGAGTCTTCAGGAGAGATGCCGAACTCGGTGAGACCGACGAGCACCTGCCACGTTCCGTAGAGATAATTCACTCCCCAGCGACCGTACCAGCAATGATCGGTTTCCTGTTCTTCCCAGACGAATTTCAAGGCACGTTCGAATGCCGGATCTTTCGTCGACATTCCTAATCGGCCGAACATCTCCAGCACTCGGGCGGTGATATCGGCCGTGGGAGGATCAATCATGGCGTTATGATCGGCGAACGGAACCCGGGTGAGAATTTCACGATCATTGTCCGCATCAAATGCAGCCCAACCACCGTTCTCACACTGCATGGCCGCAGTCCACTTCACGGCCCGACGCAGTGCCGCGACGATCGGTTGCATTCGCTCGACATCGGAAACGACTCGTTCCGGGGATTTGGACTGGCCGGCGATGATGACCGACAGATCGAAGTCAGAACGTTGTTGCACTCCCTGCTTGCTGAGCATTGAGGCGGCCCAGTTCGAGTGCTGGTCACCGGGAAGACACCGTGCCAAAGCCATGCTGACCATGATGGTGTCGTCAATGTCCGGGTAGAACTCGTTATTGAATTCAAAGTACCAGCCCCCCGGTTCCACATCAGGATGATTGACTGACCAGTCTCCGGGATCGCGGACTTCTTTGGAAAGAAGCCAGTCGACGGCACGGATCATCTGTGGATGGCTGGCAGGAACCCCGGCGTCTCGTAATGCGTTCACCGAGATGGCGGTGTCCCAGACTGGAGAACGGCAGGGCTCCAGTCGTGCGGTTCCCTTTTCCCGAATCGTCAACTTTTCCAGTTCTTTCAAAGCCGCCTGAACCATCGGGGAGGATTCTTCATGTCCCAGGCATCGCAGGGCAATCACGCTCCAGACAATCGGCGGGAAGATGGCCCCCAGACCGTCACTCTTTTCAAACCGGCGAATCATCCAGTTTTTGGCAAGTCGAATGGCTCGACCGCGAAACGGTTTCATTCGGAGCGTTTCAAAGAATTTCCAGACGAGGTCGACTCCCCGAAAGAAGCTGTCCCAGGGGAACCAGGTTTGCTTTTTCATGGAGTCGAGTTGTTGAGAACGGGGCATCACGACCGGCATCCTGCCCGGAGACGTGAGGAACAGTTCATCAATTCGTTGTGACTCTGGAAGTTTTGTTTTGGGCTGATAGGCCCATAACAGGCTCAATGGCACCACGATCGTGCGTGACCATGACGACATTTCGTAAATATTGATCGGAGACCATTTGGGAAGCAGCATTAACTCGGGAGGAACTGCCGGACATTTCTGGTAAGAGATGATTCCCAGTAAGGCCATATAGTATCGAGTGAAACTGTTCACCGATTCTGCTCCACCAGCGGCACGAATCGCGGTGCAAGCCCGTTGCATGTGTTCAGCAGATGGATCATCACCGGCAATTTTCAGGGTCCAGTAGGCTTTAACCGACCCGCTGATTTCCAACGGTCCGCCGGGGAACTGAGCCCAGCCGCCGGTGGGAAGTTGCTGCTGGCGAATGTAATTCGCGCACTCCTGCACAATCGGCTCGTCGGTTCGTTTCAGCCACGCGAGGAGGAGGATGTACTCCGATTCGAGAATCGTGTCCCCTTCCAATTCTCCCAGCCAGTAACCATCGCGATGCTGGTGTTCCAGAAGCCAATCCCGGGCGCGCAGCATCGCGTCCGCCGCGGGGGACGCCACTTGTACGGAATCTGTCGGCAACCGGTGATCAACTGAACTGACGTGTCGACTCCGCAGATGGCCAGAACTCATTTCAGGGTCCTTCCTGAGTGGATTGGGTGACTCGCTACCAGCACAACGTTTGTAGAAGCTTCTTTCGATCAATCATTGCTGATATGCCTGATTCCATTCCGGAGCACGGGAAAGAACCACAACACGTCAGCATTCAATGGTTGGTAAAGATTTGCTGCTGCACTGTTAAAATCGAATGCCTGGCACGGCACCCATCCGAATCCATTCGTGATCAATATTTGGGTTGTCTGAATCGGTGTCTGTGCCGATCCATTCTTGAAACTGAATCTTTTTAGAGCCGCGATCAAAACCTCTCAAACGTTGAGAGCTCCCTGTCCGCGAGCGGATCGGGGTGAGTTTTATCAGGGTTCCTCAGAGCCGCGATCAAAACCTCTCAAACATTGAGAGTTCCCTATCCGTGAGTGGAGACAGGGAGAGTTTTACAGCGGGTCTAAAGAGCTGTTTGCTCTGCTGTGCGAAATTATGGGGCTGCCATGAAAAGTTTGATTGAATTGGCACGGTCGTCACCGTATCCACAACCAGTTGTAACCTCAAGAGGCAGACCAATTTGAGATTATAGTCAGAGATTTACTTTACCAGCAAGGGGAGTTTCTGAAGGAGAAGTTCCCTGCAAAGGTGAAAAAATTGGGAAATCGGTGTGATCATATCACGCCTCAACGCATTCAAGCGGACCCATGTGTTTCAAAACTGGAAAAGGAGGCAGGATTTTCCGAATTTTCTGGGGTCAGGCTGAGTCGATGGCCGAAAAGAGGACTTCACAATGGTGAAACAAGAGCAACGTTAACGACTTGCCTTCATCGCTCATCTTCAGAATTCGCGAGCATTTCATGAATTTTTTTGTTGACATAATTGACATTCCGGTGAAAAATCGAGGTCTGTCAACCAGATTGAATTGCTGCGATTCCCCAGGTTCAAGTTCTACGTGAGTCATCATGCAGGAGCCGAAGATTTCAAGGCGATCCATTTCATGGCGATCAGTCGAATGCGGCTTCATGCTGAGATAAGTCGCTGCTTACGAGATCGAATGACGGTGCTTCCGTCAGGATGATTGGAGCTTTTTGAGGAACTGTCTGGTTCCTCAGAAGGGATCTCGTGCTGACCAGGATGGTCACAACTGTGATGAGAATGTCACTGATGACTATGTCACTGTGATGAGAGTGTCGGAGTATTAAGAGAAGATTCAGGTGAGCGGAACGCTCACTGTTGTAGAGCCATCAACAGTTGGTGTCATTGAGCGGTTGAAGCGTCATCGCCCCCGTTCCGTTACTCCAGCGGCTCCGTAAGTGTTGAATAAAGCCCACATCGGATATTGGAAATCAGAAACTCAGGGGAGTTGTGCCGTATGGATTTTTCTTTCGAGGTCAATCCCGATCTGGACATCGCGATCGGGACCGAACTGTCCTACGAGGAAAGCCTTGAACTCGATGAAATTGTCGAGGAAATTGACTTTGTCAACGTTGACCCACTCAACCCAACCGGTGCCAAACCCGGCTCGGAAGATAAGGTCAAAATGCTGGCCGCTCGTTATGCCGCAGGGGTTCCCCTCTGGCATGACGAAGACTGTTACGATCATGGTCCGGCAGAGTCGCTGGAAAGCTTCCCTGCAGACAATAACAGCCACTTCGATCTCGACGACGAGTTCTAAAGTAATTTGCTCTATCGACTGCAGACGATCAGGGTGCAGATGACACCATGCGTCCAGTTCATCTGTGGACGATGTCATCGGCCTTGAATGGTTCTTGCCTGTTGGTAGCCATTGCAGCCGTCTTTGAATATCACCGGACGTCAGGTCTTTGGATCTGAGTCCGGTTTTTTTGTTTGTCATTTCCGCTCGGTTTGAGCCTCTTGATCGCCCACTTCGGCACAAGACTGATACGGACAGATTCAATGTGCGGAATTGCTGGTGCCGTCTGGGATCGGGCTCAACTGGCCATCGACCGTGATGTTCTCACACGGATGACCAGTGCCATTGCGCATCGCGGTCCCGATGATGTGGGGATCATGCTGTCTTCCGAGTTGCCGCTCGAGCAGTCTGCTGCCCAGTGTGCGCTGGGACACCGTCGGCTCTCCATCATTGATCTGGCGGGAGGACATCAGCCCCTCTCCAACGAAGAGGGGACCATCTGGACGGTCCTCAATGGAGAGATCTACAACTATCGCGAGCTGCGCGAAGAATTGATCTCCCGGGGACACCGATTCGCAACCGAGTCCGATACCGAAGTCATCGTTCACCTTTACGAAGAACTGGGGCCTCGGTGTATCGAACGAATGAGAGGAATGTTTGCGATTGCCATCTGGGACCATCGCAAAGGTCGACTGCTGCTGGCGCGTGATCGGCTGGGACAGAAGCCGCTCATCTATCGACAGGAAGGTTCGCGACTTCTGTTTGCCAGTGAACTGAAGGCCATTCTTCAGGTTCCCGGAGTTCCGCGCAGGATCAGTCCGCAGGCGATTGACCTGTTTCTGACTTATCAATATGTCCCGCATCCTCTGTCCATCTTCGAAGGATATCAGAAACTCCCTCCGGCTCATGTCGTGATCTGGGAACGAGGAACATTCACGGTCGAACGTTATTGGGAAGCTCCGTATGCCCAATCGCCGGGGCCGGCCTTGCCCGTTGAGAAATGGCAAAAAGAACTGCGCGAGACGCTGACGGAAGCAGTCCGACTTCGAATGCGGTCGGATGTTCCGATTGGTGCGTTTCTCTCCGGGGGAGTCGACTCGACAATCATCGCCGGCTTGATGCAGAGTCTTTCCGACAAGCCGATTCACACCTTCTCTATCGGCTTCCCTGAAAAGGAATATGATGAACGCAAATATGCCAGACAGGCGGCAGAGCATCTTCAGACGGAGCATCATGAGTTCCTTGTTGAACCCAGCGCACTGGGAATGCTGCCGAAACTGATCTGGCACTATGACGAGCCATTTGGAGACAGTTCCGCCATTCCCACGATGGCCTTGTCTGAAGTCACCCGACAACTGGTCACGGTCGCTCTTTCCGGAGATGGAGGGGATGAACTTTTCGCGGGATACATGCGTTATCAGGCGGTTCATCTCGCCGGAAGATTTGACGGGATTCCCAGCTGGATGAAGTCGATGTTCGGCTGGAAACTCTGGCAACAGATTCCTGCATCAACCACGCAAAGAGGTTGGGGGCGTCGGGTGAAACGCTTCATCGAAGCTCTGGGACAATCCCCGGAGCGACGTTACCTGCGATGGATTGGAATCTTCGATGCCCCATTACGATCACAACTCTATACCCCTGAGTTCCGCCATCAGTTGGATGGTTTTGACAGCAGTGAACTGCTGCTGGATGCGTACGCAGCATGTCCCAACCGGGACTTCGTGACACGCACCACTTTCGTGGATGTGCAGACGTATCTCCCCTGTGACATTCTGACGAAAGTAGACATAGCCAGTATGGCGGTGGCGCTGGAAGCCCGTAGTCCGTTTATGGATCATCGTGTTGTGGAACTGGCGGCCAGAATGCCGATCGAGCTGAAGTTTCAACCGGGACGAGGCAAGAAAATTCTGGTCGACACCTTCCAGGACTTTCTTCCGGCAGAGATTCAGACCCGACCCAAAATGGGATTTGGTGTTCCCATCGATCACTGGATGCGGAATGAATACCGTCAGTTGATCAGTGACCTGTTACTCTCGGATCGCGCGATCCAAAGAGGTTTTTTCCGACGGGAGGCCATTGAACGCCTCATCCACGACCATATGACTCATCGCTGGGATCATGCCTATCGGTTGTGGAACCTGCTTTGCCTGGAACTCTGGCACCGACTCTTCGTCGACGGCCCTGTGCCGACAGAGCCAAAGCCGGATCTGCTTGAACACTGATCTCCTTTTAAGCCAAAAAATCAGAGGAACCACGGAAAGAACGGAAAATACGGAAATGAAGAAGTGACACGGCGAAGTATTGAAAACAGACGGTCGTGTCGCAGAATCACCGGAGTCGTTTAGACCTGTTTTCTTCTTTTCATGTTCCGTATTTTCCGTTCCTTCCGTGGTTCCTCTCAATTCGATGCGGTGGAGATCAGGTTTTCTGTGGCCCGTTTGGTGAAGACTTCGAATTCGGCGTTGTCGCCATAGAGTCGGACAATCGCCTGCCATTTTTCGCGGGCCTGAAGTGTCTTGCCATCGGTATAGAGTTTGTCAGCTTCTTCCAGTTGTCCCTGAATGAAAGCGGTACGATCGGTATCGCCTGAGACACTGGAACGGATCTTCTCCGTCTGACGTCGGGCCAGGTTCAGGTACGGCCGGTTTTCGTCATTACTCGCAATCACTTTGGGAATGGCTTCATATTTCTCCAACGCCGTGATCCGGTCACCGAAGCGTTCGTATTGTCCCGCGGTGAGATAGAGACGTTCCGCTTCGTTCGCCGGTTCTTTGCCCACTTTGAGATTCGTTTCAATTCGTCGTTCTGTGCGATACATCTCAATCTGATCAAGCCATTCGCGTCCTTGCGATGCATGTTCTCCCTTGGGATATCGGGCGAGCATCGTTTTGAGATCCTGCTCCGCCAGAACCCATTGACCGGAATCCTGAAGCATGTGCTTCTCGATTCTGGTGAAGAGCGCGTTCTCGCTCCGACTGCGAACGACATAAACACCGGCCGTCAGCAGAATCACTCCCAATAGCGCGATCAGAACCCAAGGGCGTTCATGGAAGGGAACCGCCGCCGTCTCGCCTGCTTTTACTTTCTTCTTCTTTTTCTTTTGAACCAGTGTTCGCTCGTGCCCTGCCTCGGTGACTCCTCCCAGCGTTGCGGCGGCCTTCCGTTTCTCGGCCTGTTGCTTTAGTTTTTCCCGCATCTCTTCCAGTCGTACCTGGACTGCCAGTGCGTCATACGGGCGGTCTTTGGGTTCTTTTGCGAGCAATTCCTCAATCAGTCGGGCGAGAGGAAGCGGAGTGGTCGGATTGAAATCACGAACCGACGGCGGGGCTTCGTCCAGATGTTTGAACAGCAGTTCCGCCTGTGTTTCCGACTGAAACGGCACGCGACCGGTCAACATCTCGAACATCACGCATCCGAGTGCGTACAGGTCTGTATGCTTGGTGATCGGGGACTTCCCGCTGATCTGTTCGGGTGCCATGTAGTTCATGGTCCCCACCGTTTTCCCCGCCTGAGTCAGTGCGGTGGCCTGCGTGTCTCGGGCGATTCCGAAATCACTCAGTTTGAGGATGCCGTCTTTGGCGATGAGCAGATTGCCCGGCTTCAGGTCGCGATGCACAATACCGGCGTTATGGGCATGTTCCAGCGCCTTGGCAATCTGCAGGCTGTAATTGATCGTCTGTTCCCAGTCGAGTTGACCTTCCTTTTTCAGAAACTTGTCGAGAGCCCCTCCATCGATCATTTCCATCGCGTAGAAGCGTTGCGTTCGATTCGATCCTGCACCGTAATACTTGATGATGTTCGGGTGCTGAAGTTTCTTGAGGATCTCCGTTTCCCGGACAAATCGCTGATTGACGGACTGATTCTCACTCAAGTCGGGAGAGAGAACCTTGACTGCACATCTCATCCCGTTCTTTTCGTAGATCGCTGCATAAACGATTCCCATGCCTCCCACTCCAAGCGGTTGCTCCAACTGAAAGGGACCGATTTTTCTGGGGCGTTCGGGAGGGGTACTCATAGATCGAGACAGATTCGCAGGAAAAGAAATCGGAAACGGCCCTTCACCATCAGTGTCGCCAAATCATCGACCGTCCGCAATCCGATTGCAATCACATTCAAGGCGGATGCTTTATTGAAAGTGTCTGGGAGGGCGAGGCTCCCGCATACCGGCCCATCTTGAAACAGGAACAAGTTCTACAGCTCATTCTTTGGGAACGTCGTCGCTCATCGGGCTTTCAGTGGCTTCCTGAACTTGTGGCTTCTCTTCGAGAGGGGACGAAGAGATCAACAGCCGGGCCATTTCCAGCAGGATTGGTTCCAACCGGGTGTAGTATTTCTCTTCAGGAATCTGCTCTTTTCGGCTGCGAAGCGTGGCGATTTGAAGTTCGAGTTCGTTTCGTCGCGCGATTGTTTCCGGGGAGAGACTTGATTCCTCTTCGTTGGGACAGAGATGCCATTGATGAGTCCGCACGCCGTCCGGGAGGGTGTTCCCTGTCTCGACACGGCGGACGGGACGCACTCCCTCAAACCCGGTCGCGGGGACCGGGAGGGTGTCGCCGTTGTCATCGAGGAGTGCATGTTCCGTCGGCAGACGGCCATCGCTGGTATAGAACTCATCGGTCAATGCACTGGCCCTGAGAAACGCTTCGAGAAGAGAGACCTGCTGGTCCTTATCCTGATCGGCCGCAAGGTTGTTGATAGAATCGGCGAGATAGCCGCCAAAGCGAGAGAAGTTGACTTCATTTCCACTGTTGGTCGCCGTGATCACAATACGACCCGGCTGGGAAAGTTCTTTCAGGAACGGTCCGCTGGCAGAGAAACAGTTGATGACGGCCACGGGTCGTTGAATCGTGTTCAACCAGCTCTTCAATTGTCCCGGTTCCAGATCCGGTCCCGGCAGATTGAATCGGGCGGTTCTTCCGTCAAATGTTCCATGGCCGATCAACACAATCCAGAGCGGTAACGTTCGCTCTGACGAAAGTGTTTTCAAAGCCGATTCAACTTCCGACAACACTTCCTTCGCCTCATCATTTCCGACTGATGTGACATGAACGTTTCCGACTCTGGCAGCCTCGTTCCATTTCTCTTTCCAGTTCTGAAACTGTTGAGCATACTCCGGCGTTCCCGATGATCCGACGATGAGAAGCAGGTCCCCGCGCAAGCCCGGTTGTTCGTCTGACGAAACGGGAAGAGAGAAGAACAGAAGGAGATTCAGAAACAGCCCACAAAAGAGGGAACGCCGAAATGAAATCCAGGGAATGCTGTTCATGCCAGTCCTTTCCAGCGACGCAATCCCCATTCGAGACTCAGGAGCGCGAGAGCGATCAGAAGAATCGCGGGACGATGCCATAACGGGGCCGACTCCGTCTCCATCACCGGCATTTCCCGATAAGGTAACTCGGTCACAAACTTCAACAAGTCCGCTTGCGGAACAACCTCTCCGCCGGAATCCACAGCCAGTTTCTGAAGTGCATCAACATTCATATTCGTTCGACGAAACTCTTCTGCGGCAGGATCGCTTGTCCAGCCGGTCTTCGCGGTGAGAGGGTCGTTCTCTGTTCCGGTGGCAATGACGTCGGCAACATACGTGCCGGCCAATCGTGAGACATGGACCGCTTCATACATCCCGGCTGATTTCAAACTCGGCTGGGCATCGAGATGAACTTCACTCCCGTCCGGTTGACGCACCGTAACCAGCACCTGATCTCCGTCGCGTGGCTGATACTCCTGATTGCGCAGACGAACCTGAATGGTCATCGCGGGGAATCCACCGAACTGTGTCGGTGTCACACTCACGGCGATACGACCGGGAACATCGCCGACCAGCCAACGGGTCAGTTGCCGCCAGAACTTACCGACATCATCGGCCTGATCGGTCGGAGTCTGCAGAGACCATCGCCAGAGATCTCCCGTCAATAATGCGGCGGTTCGTCCTTCTCCATAAGCCTGAACAACCAGTGACGGTGCGGTTTCTCCCTGTTCGTTCTGCACGGTCGCCAGAGTCCGGGCTCCCGGCTTGATCTCCGGTGAAGGACTCAAAATTTCCAGCGGAGGAGCTTCGTTGAATCGGGCTTTTTCCTCCTGCTCAGTGGGGCGACTTCGTGTCCAGGGTTCCAGCCAGCCATCGCGAGTGAGGGACCATTTCAGTTTTCCTGTCAGCGACTGCGACGCACGACTCAAATAGACGGGTAATAAATCCGCGACCGGAGTGTGTTCCCATTTCCCATGACGAAAGGTATCCCGCCCCCCGAGCATGAGGAGTCCCCCACCCCGTTCCGAGACAAAGCGTTCAATGAGTGACTGCTGATCCCGGGTAAAGAACGGGGCTTCGGTATCGTCAATCAGAATGGCGTCGTACTGATAGAGTTCCTGTTTCGTCGACGGGAACCCGCCACTCAGTTCCGCCGGATCGCGTGTGTTCAGCCGCACGAGAACCGGTTGGCTGTAGTCTTCCGTCTCTTCATCGTCTCCTTCTTTGAATCCTCGAAAGAGTGAGTTCCCCCGTTCGCCGACACGTCCGCGAAAATCGAATCGGGCTTCTTTTCTGGCGATACGGACGAGACTGACCAGATGCAATTGCTGATCACTTTCCAGAGCCCGACCAAGGAACTTATGTTCCCAGTTGGGGCGTCCTCCGACATAAAGAATCCGCGAGACATGGGGATCGCGCTGCACGGCAATCAGTTGTCGGTTGTTGCGAGTGGTGGCCTCGTTCTGGCTGGATGACGATGCGTCAGCACTCTTGACGTTCAGTTCATAAAACAGAACTCCGGTTCGACTCGGCTTAACCTGAAATCTCGCGACCAGTTCCGTTTGATTCGACGTTGAGATCGACTGTTTCTGGACAGAAGCCTGTCCCGAAGATTGTTCAACCCCATGTTCCGTCAGGATCACTTCCAGCTTTTCCGGACGGCGGCCAGTGATGGCAAAACGTCCTTGAATCGTGACGGGAGCGTCTTCGAAATTGGTTTGCGAAACGGCAACCGAATCGATCGACAGATCATGAAGTTCGTCCCGCTGCTCCGGAATCACCGGGAAGATGCGGACACCCTCTTCCTCTGCAACTTCATTCAGATCATCGGTACTGTTGCCATCCGAGAAGAGGAAGATTCCGGCGAGCGGTTGCCCTCGAAAACGTGTCTTCAACGTTTTCAATGCGGTCGCCAGATTGCTGGCAGGATCGTCGAACGACAAGTCCTGAAAACTCTCGACCGCCCCGACGGCGGAACCGAATGCATAACGTCGCACGTCGAAATTTTGACCGAGACGAATCAGCCAGGGCGATTCCGGATCGGTCAGCAGTGATTTGAAATTCTCGCCTCGTGAGGTCTCTTCGCCGGAAGCCTGCCGCATCTCCAGACTGGCGCTCTGATCGGCGAGCAGCAGAAAAATGTTCTCGCCTGAGCGGACATGACGCCGGGTCAGTAACGGGTCGAGAAGGCAGATTGCCAGCAAAGTCACTGCCAGCATTTTCAGGGTAAACAGGCCCCATTTCCAACGGGGCGAGACGGACAGGCGGCTGGTGGTGAATGCAAACAGCAGGAGGAAGACGATCCACGTTGCCAGGACGCCCCCGACCCAGTTCGGGTTCCCCAGCACGATAGAACCGACAATCTCAAATCGATCCAATGCACGCCTCCCACTATCCCGAAATGCAGAGGAACCACGGAATGAACGAAAAACACGGAAATGAATATGACGAGACGACAATGCGTCGAATGGTCATTTTCGTGGTGAATCGTTCAAATGATGGAACGGGGTCTTTTTGCTCCTGATTCAAATTAGAACAAATCGGATCAAGAATTGTCAGTCAAATCTGGCGAGGTCTCTTGGCGAGATGTTCCACAAGCCGAATTTGTCCATCGGAGTGAATGATCACCGTCACGGCTCCTGACGTGGCCGTATTCAGGATCGTCCGTTCGCCGATGGCGCTGTTCAACGATTCCGGATGTTCGCGGCCACTGCTGATGATCACCCAGTCGGGATCAGTGCGGCGAAACAGGGGAGGGATATTCGAATCACGTCCCCCATGATGCGGTGAGAGGAGAACATCGCAACGAATGTCCTGTTGTGAGAGAACGGCATCCAGTCCTTCCCGTTCAAGATCGCCGGTGAGAAGAATGCGGCGACCGGAATACTCCACGGCCAGCACGAGACTATGGGCATTGTCACCGGCCCCAGCGAGAATGCCGTCAGGATGCAGAACGCTGATTGACGCCGGCGCCGCCAGAGCGTGCAGGCGGTCTCCGGCTTGCAGAAGCTTCACGTCCACCCGATGCGTAATCGCCGCCTGAAACAATTCCTCCATTCCGGATTGAGTGGATCGGGATGACTGTTGCGAGACGAGGAGTTGTCGGGCCGGGAAACGTTCGAGCAATCCAAACAGGCCGCTGAAGTGATCGTGATCAGAATGTGAGACGATGATGGTATCGATCACACGAATTCCACGGTTCCACAGAAACCGCTCAACGGCGCGTTGTGCGCGACGCCCATCTCCAATCGTACCGGCGTCGTACAGAATGACTTCCCGGTTCGGCAATTCAATGACACAGGCCAATCCATGTCCAACCGACAGGAACGTACACCGAAATTCTGAACGACTCGACGGGAAAAACGGAAGCAGCAATCCCAGAATGATCCAGACCGGCCAGATTCGTTTTCCCCATGACCAGTTCTCCCAGTGTGCCGCTCGTAACCAGGTCAGCCAGAGCAGGACATAAAAAACAAACAGCCACCACCACGGAATCGACGGAACAAACAGATGTCCGAAAGGAACCTGCTGTCCCCAGGCGATGGACGTTTGCATGATCCAGAGACCCCAGTGGAATGGGATCGCAATCCAACCGGCCAGCCAAGGGGAAAGCAGGCCGACTCCCAGAAAAAGGTAACCCAGTCCGAGAACGCCCATCGCCAGCGGAACCAGCAGCAGATCCAGCAACAGTCCGACAGGAGTGATGAGATGAAACGTCCCCATTGTCAACGGAACGGTCGCCAGCCAGATGGCTCCGGTCACGAAATACATTTGGGCCAGTACCAACATTCCGGAGAACCCCAATCTCTGCCGGAGGGAACCATCCTGAATGATGTTCCAGCGTTCTTGCACCAGGGATTTCAGCGAAATCTGTGACGACCAGAAAATCGCGGCAACAGCGAGGAAAGAAAACTGGGCTCCGATATCGAACAGATTGGCCGGATTCCAGATCATCAGAATCAACGCGCAGATGGCCAGTGCGTTCCAGCCATCAATACGACGATTCAGTAAACTCCCCAGTACCGTGACAACAACCAGCAATCCTGCCCGAATCACGGAAGGCTGTTGGTCGGTGATCCATGTGAAAAGGACTGCGGCCAGAATCATTCCGCAGGCCAGTGACCGAAACCCGAGATTCATCATGCGACCAAAGATCAGGACAATCCCGATCATGATGCCGACGTTGATTCCGGAAATGGCGATCAGGTGCATCATGCCGGTCTCGGCGAACTGGTCTTTCAGTTCGTCAGTCAGTTCGGTGCGGTCTCCAATCAACAGAGAAGCCGCGAGTCCTCGTAACGGGGGCTTCAGTTCTCTGGCCAATAGTCGCTGACATTCTTTCCGCACCTCACCGCGCCAACGGGCGAGTGTCCACAAGATGCCGGTTTCTGAATCGATCTTTCGTACCGCAGCGGGGTGATTCACACGAAGTTGAGCCCGAGTTCCCTGCATGCGCAGAAAGTTGTCATAAGAGAATTCACCAGGATTACGTGGCGGTCCCGGTCGAGCGAGGGTTCCCAGCACTTCGACCCGATCGCCGACGGCAATATCCACCAGGTGTCCGGTCACCTCCAGTCGGACCAGTCCGGAACAGGGAACAGCTTCTCCTCCGAGATTGACTTGCTCGACTCTCAACAGACTGATGGAACGGTCCACTTCCATCCACGGAGGAATGTGTGGGCCGAACGGACGATCATGAATTTCGACCGGCCGTTCCACGATTCCCTGAATATCGACGGGAACAGGCACGTCGGAACACCACAACGAAACATCATCCGCGCGGGATGTCGTCCATGTCACATGATGCCGTGCTCCGCCAGTGCAGAGAACCAGCAACAATACCAGTAGAGAACACCACCGGACAGCCCGTCGTGACCATGTGACGATCACCGTGCAAAGAGCCACAGTGCAAAGAGCGAATGTGACTGCCAGCGACAGCCAGATCCAGACAGGCACATCCCATTGCCGATCCACCGCAATCCCGAGCCCCAGAAAGATGGCCGCGATCAACGCCGGACGGTGTGGCACATGTGGGTGGCGGTTGACTCGCATGGGAGACAGAAGAAAGAAGAAAATTCAAAGCAGGAAATTCGAAACAAATTCAAAATCAGAAATTCAAAGCGATTGAATGGCCTCTCTTCCTCGTTCCCAAGCTCCAGCTTGGGAACGCACTCACCCCGAAGCTTCGCTTCGCAAATCACATCATTCACGAGTCCAGCCCTCCGGTTGGAGAAGGTGGACAAGAACCGCCCGTGGATGACCAAGCAGAGCTTGGTGTCGAGTGTGTTCCCAAGCCGGAGCCTGGGAACAAGGAGCACGGCAACTCAGATGGACCTCGTTACACAACCTCTTATGGCTGCGCTGCCCCGCAGCTTTGAATTTTCACCTCGGTACAGAGAGGGTTTCAAACTTCTCGATCCATTCCGGAACGCTGCTTTCCTGAAAATCGACAGGTTGTTCTGTTCCGGTCAGCTCCCTCAGGTAACTGATAGCGACGGGGGCCATAGAGAATCGTGGGTTGAGTTTTAACAATCGCTGGAACCGTTCCTGTGCCGCGTCAAGATCTCCTCTCAACAGTTCGGCCCGCGCGATGGAGAACTGCAGAGATGCCCAGCGTTCTGGTAATTCGATGGCCGATTCCGCGGTCATGGCCACCATGTAGGCAGGCCAGAGTTCCATTTGTAATGGAAGCTGAGTCGATGCGAATGGCATCTGTATGAGCGGCTTCAACGACGACTTCCAGTAATCCTCTTCCCCCTCTGTCGAGAGCTTGATGTACTCGTTCAGATTGTTCACCGAGAGATGAACCGATCGGGCGATGGTCCGCCACTGGCTTTTCAACAGCGGAGGAATCGTTCCTTCCGGAGCGGAATTGAGCCGCATGCCGAGTCCTTCAATCTGCTCAAACGCGTTCTCAAGTCGACCGCACTGAAGCAGCAGAGTGGTATAGAAGAGTTGCAAGTCCGGGTCAGCGGTGAGTTTGGTCAGGTCTTGCTCAAGAATCCCCAGTGCCAGCATGGGACAACCATTTGCGGCGGCCATCGCGGCGACCTCAATCAGCGATTCCGATTCCTCTTTCGCTGCCATCACCTGAGCACCGACCTCATCCAGGGTTTTCTGGAGTTGCTCATAGAGCCGATTTAACTCCGCCTGCATTTCCGGAGCAATTGCGACGGAAGGGCGCCGAGACATTTCTCGTCTGTAACGATTCAGAACATTGAACGCGACATCCAGTGAACGGCGTCCGAGGAGCAATTGAAAAAGCTCCAGGAGATCCCCGGGGTTCTCCTGACTGGCGACCGCCGCCGAGAAAGCAGATGCCAAAATCTGCGTGTCGTAAAAGTCGACAGCACCAGGAGGAGAATTGATCCCGGCCATCTGGTTTTCGATTCGCTGCAGAACCGAACTGGCCTTCCCGATCACGCGATAAGGCAACGGATGATTCGGGTTCTCAAGCAGTCCTTGACGTGCATGTCGAATTGAAAGAACAGCCAGCCCGGCCGCCTGTTCCGGTGTCAGTCGTCGTCCGGAATCGGTCAGCAAAGCGAGATAATGAAACGCCAGTTCTGATTCCGGAGAAGGGACCTCGAGTCTCTGCACGAGCCAACTGTCGTAACGCGAGACCGGAAACGGCCAGACGGCTTCCAATGTATCCGGTGTCGGTTTCACAGCAGGACGAAAGGCCAGTGCCGCGAAGTCAGACAGGTTGAACTTTTCCAGATGTGCTTTGAGTTCTGGAGAATTCAGGTCAGCACGAGTCAGGATTGCCCCGGCACTTCCCAGTCCGGTCAACTGCCAACTCGGAAGAGAATCGATGCGGAAGAATTGCACGTACGGCGGTCGTGGTCCCCAGAGTCGAACAAAGACATCATTCACCTTGAACCGTTCAAACGCCTCTTTCCAGACAGGAGTTTCTTTCGCCTCGTCAGAAGCAGAGAACAATTCCGACCGGATCTCACGATGCAGTTCCAGCAGATTTTCGTCACCGTTTTTATAAAGCGCGAGACGACTGTCAACGAACGGCTTCTTTCCGGCCCAGATCAGCAGGTCTCCCTGAGACGGTGTCGTCGGATAGATACGGTCTGAGGAAGCGGCCGACAGCACCTGTGTTTCAAGGCTCTCAATTCGAACTTTCCAGCGGGGATCCAATCCGGTTCCGATGCGGCGACCTTGTGCCCCCATCAATGCCCCGTTGATCATCAGATAGGCCATCACAAAGATGCCGAGGACTGTCCCCGCCCTTCCGAGTCTCGACCAGAGAACATTCAGATTCGTGACGGCGTAATCCATTTTGAACTGATGACGACACCAGTCCTGACCATTCACCGCAGCAATCACGGCGTTCAGAATCACAACGTAATAAATGCTTTCTCCCCAGAAGAACCCGAGGGCATTTGTTCCCAGCCAGATCAGCGCCCAGCCTGGATGCAGTCGTTTCCAGTTAAGGAGCAACGTGATCAATGCCAGTCCGGCCAGCGCCAGAGCAATCGTGGCGAAGATGTCGAGAGCCCGCCAGAATTCCGGTTGTGAGAGATTGAAATCAAGCAGCGGAAAGAAGTCACGGAAGCTCTGATATGCCTGCGTTTCCTGTGATTCAAGTAACACGGTTCGAAGCTGCAACGCCGGTTGCAATGGCCACGGAGAAATCAGGATCCCTCCCAACAGTGCTCCTCCCTGCATGAGAAGGCGTTGCTTCCCTTCAGGTGTTCTGAAACTCTTCGCCAGCAGTTCTCCAATGAGGAACAACAACAACGCGAGCAACCCGATCCAGCAATGCGGATCGAGATTTGTCCACACGACCATGAGCAGAATCAGTAACCAGGGCTTGCCGGAAGAGGGGGCGGTTTGAAACCGGAACAGCAGGGCTCCGAGCAAAGCGAGTCCCAACAGCGTGATGGTCGGGACTCCCGGCTGAATGACCGGAAAAAATGCGATCAAGGCAATCACGGAGCAGACCGATCCCCACCATGTTGTCACTTGCGGCAGGGTGATTTTAGAGAGCGTCCACATCGTCGCGCCGACGGTGAACGCACTGAGGATCGTCAGTCCGGCCATTCCCAGTATGGAGTGCATTCCCGCCAGAACGAGATCGGTCAACCAGTGCAGATTGACCCAGGGACGTCCTTCTGCTGTTGCGGAGAAAACATCAGCTCGGGGAGGGAGAATTCCATGAGAGAGAAGATATTCTCCCGTTCGAACGGAGACGAGAACGGGTGTCTCCGTGATCAGCAGCCAACCACCAAGAACGCCGAGCAGAATCGTGGCCCAGCGGAGCATGATGTCTCCACGAATACACTCATCTTCGAGATACTCCGGAGTCAGTTCTTCGTATTCCGGCAGTTCTTCTTCGGCACCGTGATCTAATGCCTGGCCTTCAGCGTTGCTGTCTGTGTTGGGGGGAAGTTGATCTTCCGGAGGAGGTGTCGTCGGCTTGGAGGAATCAGAATTCTCGACAGTCACGGAGTGGATCCTCTTGAATCAAAAGCAGGTCAATGAACAGGCCCTGAATAAGCAGGGGTTTCGCTCTATTGAAAATGTTCCGGGAGGGCGAGGCTCCCGCCGAGCCGCAAACCATGGAAAACATTCTCTTACTTGCGGCTCAGCGGGAGCTTCGCCCTCCCGAAGATTGCCTACTCGAAACAGGCAAAAACCCTGAAAGAGCGGCCCTGTCACCACTCCGTTGCCACACCAATTATTTCACCGGTGAATAGTCCGCCACTTTGAGAAACAACGACTGTGGGGGTTGAGTCGTCAATGGTCCGTCCTTCTCGGTGGTCTTCTTCACTTCCTGCCAGACCGGATCTGCCCGAAATTCGGCGAAACTTTTTTCAGCGGCTTCTTTGGATGGGACTTCCAGCAGGTAGATCAAAGTGTTTCCGGATTGCGGGAGATCAACTGGTACCCAGTATCCGTACGACTCCAGTCCATACTTCTTGAATAATTCAAGGGTATGATCGCGGAAGCGTGCATTGAGGTAGTCCAGCTTTCCTTCCGGAGTGGTATACTCCCGCAGCACGTATGTCTTTTCCCGGTCTGGATTCCCGATCTTGGTGGAATAGTCGGTTTTAGCCAGAAAGATCGATTCCGGCTTTTTTGCCAGAATTTTGCCATGCTGCTTTTCGCTGTCTGCGGCCACCTGTTTCCATTCCGGATCGTTGAGGAACGCCTGCCAGGACGCTTTTGCGGCGTCACGACTGGCATGTTCGAGCAGGTAGATCAAATGAGTTCCCGCGAGAGGGGGCTCTGTTGGAATCCAGTACCCAATGTTCTTCATGCCATGCCGTTCGAACAGTTTCAGCGTGTGGTTACGAAACCGTTCGTTCAGTGCATCCAACTTATCAGGGTTGCTGGTATAGATCCGTAGCTCATAGACAGGATCGTCAGCCAGTGCAGATGTGCTCATGGCGTTTCCGGCGACCAGAGAAAGAAGACACAGCGCAGCAAAAAAGAATCTCAGCAAGGGAATCTCCTGCTGGATGAGAGAGTGACAGAAACCTGCAGCACACCTGATTCAGAATCCGAGCCCGTCACAACCTGACGGGCAACTATCAATCTGAACCTGCCGTAACAACAGGACGATCCACTTATTCTTCAAATTTTGCGAAAGGACTGACGCGGTAAAGCTTTTCGACGAGAGCTGCTTTTTCAGCATCGGTCTTGGCTTCGGCGAATCGGGTTCGCAGTTTCTTCACTTTTACGCGGCGAGCCCGACGACGGGCAATTTCGCGACTTCGTTCAATACGTCCCATTGAATGTGCCGTTCACTGACATGTAATCAAATCTGTCTCCGCCCCACTTTGGCGGAGAAATCGAGAATCGCAAAAGATATCGCGTCGACAGACGCAGGTCAACGGTACGGAAATCGACGTATCCACTTTTCAGCAAATGAATTTCGTGGATTGATGTCAGTTTTTTGGGTTTCAACCCTGATCCGAAATGACGTAAACTGCCGTCGTCCCCTTCAGTACGACCTATGTTTTTGTGTCTCCTTATTTGTTTACAAAGCTGTTTCCCTCTCATGACAGATTCTTCCTTGCTCCCGGAGAGATTGGACGTCATCGCTGTCGGGGCCCATCCCGACGATGTTGAAGTTGCCGTCGGAGGAACGCTGGCCACACTGGCCAAACAAGGGTATCGAGTCGGAATCATCGATCTGACCGATGGCGAACCGACTCCCGGAAGCCCAGGTCCAGAACATCGGCTCGAAGAATCCAGGCGCGCAGCGGAGATTCTGGGAGTTCACGAACGGGTCGTTCTCGACCTCCCCAATCGACGACTGTTCGATTCCTTTGAAGCCCGGGTCGCATTGGCGAAAGTATTTCGAAGATTTCGTCCCCGAATCGTACTGGGACTGGCCGACAAAACACCAATGGCCTCTCCCGATCACTGGCAGGCAATGCAGATTACCGACGCAGCCGTCTTCTACTCCCGACTCACGAAATGGGACCACGAATTCGATGGCCTGCCGGTACACACTATCAGTCAGCTTTTGTGGTATCCCCTCGGGTTCCAGATGCAGAATCAGGCCAACTCCCCGGGGACCATGGTCGTTGACATCTCCGAAGCACTCGATCAGAAACTGGCAGCCATCGCGGCGTATGAATCACAATTCCCGATCAATCGTCAGCGAATGTTCCAACTGGTCGAAAGTCAGGCCCGACTGTTGGGACTCGCTTCTGGATTCGTTGCCGGGGAAATCCTGATCGCTCCCCGACCGATTGTGGTCAAAGATTTACTGAAAACATTCCTTCCCGGTGACCTGATGGTTCCCCATCCTCCGAAATAGCATGAGGAACCACGGAATGAACGGAAAACACGGAATGAAATGGGAATTGAGGCCAAAATCACTTCCCCGTTTCACATTGGCTGAGAAGCCTGACTGCTGGATTTTTTGCTACCCACTATCAACTATCCACTACCCACTTTTCTTCTATTTATTTCGGGACGATTCCTTCTTTCCTATTCCGTAGTTTCCGTCTTTTCCGTGGTTCATCATTCATTACGTCTGATTGATTTCTGATTGAAGGTGCAGGGGCAGATGCAGATTCAAAAGCAGTCGCGTGGAGATCTCCTGACGCTTTCCATTCAGGGGATGCTCGATAACGAGTCGGCCACCGATTTTCGAGACGCGATTGACGATGCCGTTCGTTCCGGATGGCATCGCGTGGTTCTCGACATGAGCGAGGTGACGTACCTCAGTTCGGCCGGGATCGGTGTTCTGCTGGAAGCCCGAAAGAAACTGGAGCGACTGCACGGCCTGTTCGGTGTCTGCACTCCCTCTCCCGCCGTCGAACAGGTTCTTCAGCAGACTCGAGTCCTGGCGCTGCTGTTGTGTGATCCGGCAAAACTGGGAGTAGCCGCTTCCAGTGGCACAAGGACGCTGCACTCCGACCAGCAGTTCTTTCATGACGACTTCGCTTCGTATGAATTCTACTCGCATGAAGCTCAACAACCATTAAGAGTGGAATTGTTCGGGCGTCCAGAAGGAATTCAGACCGAGACCTACACGAAATCAGACTGCCGCCGCGTTCCGTTTCCCCACTCCTCGTTTGGCTTGGGACTCGGTTCCATGGGGCCGGACTTTGAAACTTCTCAGTCACGGTTCGGAGAATTCCTGGCCCTCTCCGGAGCCACCGCTCAATCTTCCACCACCACGCGAGGACTCCCGGACTTTCTGCTGAGTCAGGAAGATTTCGTGGCCGACGTTCAGGTCCTTTATGGACTGAAATGCACAGGGGACTTTGCCAAATTCATCCGATTCGAATCTCATCGACCTGAAGAAGAACCGGTCGGATTGTCAGGACTGGTGAATCAGGTGTTGTCGTTAACGAAATCGGCTGCAGCAGGAATGGTGTTCGTCACGGAATGTGCCGGGCTTGTGGGAACCCGTCTGAGACGATCTCCCACACACGCCGTCACCGCAGGAACGAGTCGACTCGAATATCCGGAAGTGCGGGACTGGCTCTCTTACAGCACCGAATCGATCTATCACCGCAGCCTGGCACTGGTCGTTGGCATCGCGGAACGAACGGATCAGGTGACACCTCTTCACCCGGCTCGAAATTTTCTTCGTCCAATTGATCCAGGCGGAACATTGCAAGGACATTTTCACGCTGCGGTGTTTCCGTATCGCCCCTTAAAGAAACGAACACTGGAACTGGACACGCTGGTGCACGAACTCTTTTCTTCCGGGGCGATTCAGGACGTATTGCACCTGCTTCATGACGATCGGGCTGAACTCGGAGCCGGGGAATCGACCTTTGTCACCGGTGGTTGCTGGGTCGCCCCGATGGGAGAGAACACAACAGTGGAGGTGACACGATGAGTCTGTTAATCGGATCGCTGACCATTGGATTAATTCTGTCGCTGCTTGCCTTTGGGATCCTGATCAGCTTTCGAGTGGTGGCGTTTGAAGACCTGACTGTTGACGGTTCACTGGCACTCGGTGGAGCCTGCACCGCCGCATTGATTGTCAGTGGAACACATCCTGTTCTGGCGACCTTTTACGGGTCTCTGGCAGGAGCCACTGCCGGAGCGGTGACCGCTACGCTGCACACCCAATTCGGCATCAATCGACTGCTGTCCGGGATTCTCGTCATGACAGGGTTGTACTCCGTCAATCTCCGAGTCATGGGAAAGAGTAATATTCCCCTCCTCTCGCATCCCACGGTGATGGACTACGCCGATACACTCTCTCACTGGCTCTTTGCCGGGAAGACGATGCTGCACTTCGGTCGCTGGGAAGCTCCCGCCAGGGATATCAGCAGTTTGCTCCTCATGCTGATCATTGCCGTGGTCGCCGGAGTTGTGTTGTTCGCTTTCTTCCGGACTCATTTCGGTCTCGCTATGCAGGCAGTGGGAGATAACAACCGTATGATTCGAGCACTCGGGGTGAGTGTCGAAAAGATGACGATTCTCGGCCTGTTCATCGGGAACGGACTCATTGCTCTCGCCGGAGCGCTACTCGCTCAATATCAGGGATTCGCCGATGTGCAGATGGGAATCGGCATGCTGGTCTGGGGAGTGGCGAGCGTTATCCTCGGAGAGTCTCTCGTCGGAACGCGGAAGATTGGTTTTCTGATCACCGGTGCCGTAATGGGATCGGTTCTGTTCCGTTTGCTGGTGGCGATTGCGTTGCGTTGGGGACTGAACCCGAACGATTTGAAACTGATTACCGCATTGTTTGTGTTTGCGGCTTTGATTCTCCCGCTGGTTCTGGCCCGTGGTTCTCGCTGGATTCGAAAGAAAAACGATGTTGCAACTGCGCGGAGTCACTAAGACCTTCTTCGCCGGAACAACGAACGAAGTTCGCGCGTTGCGCGGCGTTGATCTGACGATTGAACAAGGTTCCTTCGTAGTCGTTCTCGGAACGAACGGGTCAGGAAAATCGACACTGCTCAACGCGGTCGCCGGTTCCTTCCTGCCTGATTCCGGAACCATTCATCTTGCCGGGAAAGAGATCTCCCGGTTGCCGGAGCACCGTCGCGCCCGCTGGATTGGACGAGTCTTTCAAGACCCGTTCAGCGGAACCGCTCCTTCCATGACCATTGCCGAAAATCTCGCGCTCGCCGCAAGACGAGGGCAGATGCGTGGACTAGGCCGCGCATTAAGCGGGAATATTAAAAAAGAACTTCGCGACCGTGTCGCCGCGATGGGCTTAAACCTGGAAGACCGGCTCGACAACCCCATCGGGACTCTTTCCGGAGGACAACGGCAATCACTGACATTACTAATGGCCGGGCTGATCCGTCCTTCGTTGTTACTACTGGATGAGCATACTGCTGCACTTGATCCTAAAAGTGCAGATCAGGTCATTCGCCTGACGCAGAAGATGATCTCACAGGATAAGCTGACAACATTAATGGTCACCCATTCCATGCAACAGGCCGCATTTCTGGGAGATCGGGCAATTATGATGGATCGCGGACGTATTATTCACGACATCAGCGGGCCAGCCAAACAGCGTCTGCGCGCTGAAGATTTACTGGCTCAATTCGAAGAAGTCCGACGATCTAACTTATTAGATGAATCAACAGCGAAAATGCTTAGTCGGCAGTATGTGTGAAATGCATAAATACTCACGCAAAGGCGCTAAGGCGCAAAGAATTTTGAATCAGACTCTTCTCTGAATTCTTTGCGCCTTAGCGCCTTTGCGTGAGATTATTCCATTTACAGAACAACCGTCGATATTTGTTAACGTTCTGTCTACTGAATAGAAAGACCAGAGAAATGAATTTTATTGTTTCTCTTATTAAGCATCTTGGTGTTGGAATCGCACTGATTGTTTTAGCATCAGCGATACTATTAATCACCGATCCTAAAAAACATCAGGTCGGGGACGCGTCGAAGCCGCGTCCTCGTGTTGCGGTCGTCAACTACACTTCCATTCCGATTCTGGAAGAGGGAGAAGCAGGCTGGACCGCCGGGATGGCGGAGTCCGGTTTTGTGAACGGTCGGGATGTCGAATTTGTTCGATATAACGCGGAAGGAGACCGGCCGACTGCCATTCTTATTGCCAAGGAAGTGGCCGGTCGGGACTTCGATCTGATCTCCACGTTCTCAACACCGACACTTCAGGCGATGGCGACCGCGAATCAGACGTCGAAGATTCCGCATGTCTTCTCACTCGTGGCGGATCCCTGGCTGGCGGGAGTTGGACTGAACAAGGCAGACCCGAGTCAGAATCCCGACTATATGACCGGATATGGAACCCTCCAACCGGTGAAGGAAGTCTTTCATCTCGCTCGTATTGCAAATCCGTCGCTGAAGAAAGTGGGAGTCGCATGGAATCCGGCGGAGACAAACTCCGAAGTGACCACAATCATTGCCCGGGAGATCTGCAAGGAACTGGGAATTGAACTGGTGGAAGTGACGGTCGATTCCTCGTCGGCCATCGTCGATGCCGCGCGGGCACTGGTGAGTCGCGGTGTCGAAGCGGTCTGGGTGGGAGGAGACACTACGGTTTCCATGGGACTGGATACGCTGGTCTCAACAACGCAGTCCGCAAAGATTCCGGTCTTCACCAACATGCCCGGCGATGTCAAAAAGGGAAGCCTGTTCTCACTCGGGGCCGACTACTACGAAGTAGGACGAACGTCAGGAATCCTTTCAGCCAAAATTCTGAAAGGGGCCAAACCGACCGATTTCGTCATCGAGAATTTTATTCCGGAACAACTGGGGATTAACGAAGTCGCCTTGAAGTCATTCCCCGGCTGGAAGTTCGGTTCCGACTGGCGAACCCGGGCCAAGGTGAAAGTGGATGAAACCGGAGTTCATGAAGAGAAGCGGCAAGCGGTTGTTCTCCGTCCACAGGAGGGACGCACCTATCGTGTTTCCATCCTGTACTTCGCTCCGAACCCGGCCAGTGACTCGGCAATTGCGGGGCTTCAGCGTCGATTGAATGAACTCGGGTTTATCGAAGGGAAGAACGTTCAGTATGAACTGCAACATGCCCAGGGAGATATGGCCCTCATTCCTGCCATCCTCCAGAAACTGGATCAATCGAATTGTGATCTGATTGTCTCGTTGACCACTCCCTGTCTTCAGGCCGCCTGTACGATGGTGAAACAGAAGCCTGTTGTGTTTACGGAAGTGTATGCTCCGATTCTCGCCGGAGCGGGAACCTCTCCCACCGACCACTTGCCTCACATTACCGGAGTCAGTTCATTCCCTCCGGTCGCACAGATGTTCGACACCATGCAGGAAGTGGTCCCCGGCTTGAAGACGGTCGGCGTCGTCTACAACAACGGAGAGGCCAACTCACGCAAAGCGATTGAACTTGCCAGAGACATCTGTAAGAAACGGGGGCTCAAGCTCGAAGAATCCCCAGTCTCCAATTCCAGTGAAATCCTGCAGGCAGCACAGGCCCTCTCGCAACGGGGAGTTCAGGTCCTCTGGGAATTGGGTGACAACACCGTTACGCAGGGACTTGAGGCTCTCATCAAAGGAGGACTCGACGCGAAAATCCCGGTCGTGAACAGTGACGCCGAGTCGGCAGAGCGGGGAAGCCTGCTCGGTGTCGGGATCAGCTTTTCCCAGAGCGGTTACGCCGCAGGAGATCTTGCTGCACAGGTTTTACTCGGAGAAAGTCCGGCAAAGATTCCGTTCAAAGAGGTCGCCGAAATTCAACTTGCTGCCAATCTTGAGACGGCAAGAAAGCTGAACTACGAATTCAATCCGGCGTTGCTGAAAAAGTGTGAACAGTTTTACGGAGTCCGTGCCCGGGAGAATCGTCCGTTGAAAGTGGCCTTCGTTCAACTGGTGGAAGGTCCGGCGATTGATGATGCGACGGAAGGAGTGTTCGCTGGTCTTGCTCACGCAGGACTGAAAACCGATCAGGACATCACCGTCAAGAGGTACAACGCCCAAGGGGATCTCGCCCAACTTCCGCAGATCTTTCAGACGATCGAAGGGGGAACGTTTGACCTCATCATCACGTCGACCACTCCCGCCATGATTTCCGCCGCACGATCAACGAAGAAAACGCCCATCGTTTTCACCGTCGCCAGCAATCCGCCGGATGTGGATGTCTTTCCACCGGGACAGGAACAGCCGAATCTGGTGGGGGTCTATGATGATCCGCCACTCGGCCAACTGCTGGAACTGGCGGAGAAACGACTCGGAAAAATCAAGACGGTCGGCACCATCTGGAACCCTGCGGAACCGAATTCCGAAATCTCCGTCAAACGCCTGCGAGCCGCCTGTGAGAAGAAAGGTTACAAGCTGGTCGAACGCCATGCGTCTGCCGCAAACGAACTCCGTGACATCACCGCTGCCATCTGTCTGGCCGGAATTGATCTGCTGGTAGTCTCTGCCGACAACGTGACCAGTTCCGGATTCCCGGCGATTATCACAGTCGCCAAGAACCAGAAAATTCCGATCTTTTGCACAGAACCGGATCTCGTCCGCAAAGGAGCCGACGCCGCGATTGGAGTCAATTTCTCAGACTGGGGGAAGCAGTCCGCTCGACTCGCCGCGCTGATTCTGGCGGGGGTGCCGGTGGAGCAACTTCGTTCAGAGAAAGTGAACTCAATTCATTCGCTGACCCGTGAGGAAGTGGCTCAGTAGGTTGCTACGAGAGTGGATGCTCTGATGGGGGGCTCCGGCATTGGTGAGGAGGACGCGCTATCATGTCTGGTATTCACTCGGTCATTTCTTCATCTGATGTTCGCTCCGTTCCCGGTCAGGTTGCAGTCGAAGCGAAAAATTTCGATTGGGGCGATTGGGATCAGGCAATCACAGATGCGGTTGTTGAGCCGAATGCAGTGATGTCGAATCTCAAAATCACGCGACTTCATTACCTGCTTGCCCATGCGATGCGGGACGTTCTTGGGGAAGATGCTGGAGCGAATTTCCATACATGGGCCGTTTGGGGATCGCGCAAGGCAGGGGTAACGATTCGACAAGAAGACCGGGATCAGGCCCGTCGGGACGGCACCGTTGTGGGGAGCGTCGTGGGGGGACTCATTGGACTCTTCCTCGGAGCATTTCTTTATGGCGGGAGCAGCTGGTCTGCGGTTCTGGCGTGGGGTTTATTCGGTGGATGCTGTGGAGGGCTGACCGGTCGACTGATCGTTCATCGTAGCCGTCAAGTTGCTTCGCAACTCATCCTGCATGGAAACCAAACCGTTCTGGATGATATCGGTCGTCAATCCGCTCGTTTCATCGTCACGTTCCGCGATGCGAAGGAGGCTGATCCCAGGCAGCTTGAACGATTTCTTGCTGGTCTGCGGTCAGGTGGATCAGAGGCCGACGGACAAGATCTTCTGAGGCAGTCGTTCTCGCTGTATTGGCAGGCAAAGTACACCAGCGATCCAAAGAAAAAACATGAGACCGCTTACTTTGCCAACTGCCTGGCGGTGTTGCATGAACACATTCGACTGCAACCCGACATTAAGGGATCGCTGCCGTGGATCATCAGTAAGTGTGTCACACAACGCCTTATGCAGTTCGACATCGGTTCAACCCAACTCGACGTCAGTCACGATGTCCCGTCATTAACTGATCTGCCGTATCCACCGACGCTGACAAAACTCTACGAACCAGAGTTGGTTGAATTTCTTCATGGAGCCAATGGTTGGGACAAGACCAGCAGACGCCTCGCCCGTACCGCTGCTGAAGACTGGACGAATCTCCGGGAACGAATGAGATATATCGTCAATCTGTTCCGGGTGCTGCACTTGTCGCCGACCGTCTGGCAGGCTCCGTATTCCGATGAATGTCTCAAGGAGATTTCCGCTGATCGCCTCCCATCGGAATTGATATGACTTGAGAGTTCCGGCAGGTCATGCACCGCATGACGATGCAACCAAAGCGGCAGGCAATGCCTGCTCTACGGCTGGGATGTGTTCCTGGCGCTTCAGGGGTGAAAAGACATTTCCATCAAAGCAGGTGGCTTTGAAACCAATGGGTTCTCCGGCGATCACGCCAATCCCAGGTCTTCATAGATCGCGGAATTGAGTTCACGAAACCGCCGGTTATGAGCGTCGTCTCCAGGCATTCCATTGGCGACCGCCGCAACCACCAGTCGTTGTTCCGGGTCGACAAATCCAATCGACGATTGTGAGCCGCCATGACCAGATGCGTTTTCAGAAGCATAAATGCCGAATCCATAGGGAACCGTCTCCGCGCCGTATCGATTCGAATTGATAATCAGCCCCAGGCCGAAGTCGACAACATGTTGAAAAGAAAGGTCAAACTTTCCTTCCCGTTGTCGTCCGGTCATGTCTACGACGGTCGATGGCTGGAGAATCTGCCGACCGTCAGGAGCGGCCCCATTTCGCAGGAACATTTCATAGAAATATCCCAGTTCACGAGTCGGCCCTCTCATACTTGATCCCGGGGAGGGCAACAGGACGACACGACGCTGACTGCTGGTGTTTTGCTGCAATGTGCCGTTTTTCGAGGTGTATGTGATGCCAATCAACTCAGGATCGGCGTCATATACATCAGGGGGAGTCGCCATCCACGTGGCATTCATCGAAAGTGGTTCGAGAATTTCTTCCCGGACGTAACGATCAATCGACCGTCCGTCGATCCGTTGCAGCATCTCTCCCAGCAGGAACCAGGTTCTTCCCGGATCGTAACCGACTTCGGCTCCGGGAGTCTGGTCCCGTTTCAACCCGGAAGAGCCGATTTTGTCAATGATCTGTCTCCATGTGTGATCGGGATAACCGGTGACAATCGGCTTCAATCCAGCGGTATGAGTCAGTAGATTCCACACAGTCACCTTCTCAGTCCCGGAACCGGAGAACTCTGGAATCACCGAAACAACCGGGGTCTCCAGTTGCAGTTTCCCCTGTTCCACAAGCTGCATGATCGCCACAGCCGTGACGGGTTTACCGGCACTGAGCCAGAGCATTCGAGTGTCTGTCGTCAACGGGTGACCGGGAGCGTTCTCTCCTATCGCAAAATCAGCGACCGGCACGAAATCACGCGAGACGTACACCTGAACACCGGAATGCAATCCATCGACGAGTCCCTGTTCGATTACGGAAAGAGTTTTGGGGAAGAGGTGTTTCTGATCTGGCACAGGTCGGGCAGTCGTGATTTCAAGGGGGGTGCTGGAAACGATTGTTCGAGAGACTGTGGGGAAAGTGTTGCTTTCTGTCGTCACCCGCACCCCGCGCGTTGCCGATTCTCACCGCCGGGCGCGGCTTGATGCGGGAATTCAACAGGGATACACTTCAATCTGGAGGAGGAACGTCATTTGCTCCCCTCAGGATCGACTCATTGACAGTATAATGGTGGCAGGGGCACCCTGTCCTGTCTGATTTCTGAAGTTGTTATCACAGGTAAAGTTGTCACAGAAAAACATGAGGCAGTGGTGTGCTGGGCGTGGTCAAGCAGGCTGCTTTCTGAAGTCGTGAACAAAATCAATTGAAATGCGGGCGGAGCAAGAAACTCATGGGTGTGATGCGATTTCTCGTTCATCCGCCCAGCAGGATTGGAGAACTGGTCCAACCGGATATTTCGTATTTAAGCGGAATGGATGGCCAGATTTTTCCGACCCAGATCGAAGTGAGCGAGGGAGAACTCTCATTTCGACGCCCGATGTCAGAGAGCTGCAAGCTGAACATCTGTTGGCCCGTCGCCGGTTTCGGCCATCGGGTACTGACGACCGCCTCGTTGCGCGAACGGGAGCAGCCCTACAATCTGACTCTGGAACTGGCACGCGGTCGACTGTCGGAACTCTGCGATCTGGTCGCCATGTGGCAGCAGGCCGGCATGGTGATTCCTTCGGAGTTTCGTACCGCACATAAAGAGTCATTCGCCCTGTTTTCACAGGCATGCACATCGCAGGAGTCTCTGGATTCGGTTTGCCGTCTGGCAACGCGATCGATCGAGAAAGCGTGTCAGGCCTCGGCAATCCTGATGTCCGCCTATGCGGAACAACGACTGGCCAATATTCGGCGAATGCATCATCAGTCCCCCGGATTGCTTGGTTGTCGAATCGACGGCCATGTCCTGACCGATGGTGGACTCACGACATTCCAGCAGGCGTTCAATACCGCATCCATCTCGGTGAACTGGAACGATGTCGAGACCAGAGAAGGGGAATATCACTGGCAGCGGATTGACCAGTTCGTCAACTATGCCATTGATAAACGGCTCATTCTGCGCGGGGGACCACTGATCGATTTAAGCCTGAACGGGCTTCCCACCTGGCTCGCCCCGTGGTCACAGGATTTCCAGAATCTTCCCAGTTTCGTCTGTGATTACATTGAAACGGCCGTGAATCGCTATCAGGGACGAATCCGACTCTGGGAAGTTGCGGCCTACGGGAACACCGGCGGAGCACTCGGACTGAAAGAAGATCATTGTCTGGCCCTGGTTGCCCGGTCACTTGATGCCGCGCGACGAACCGATAGTGATGCTCAATTCTTTGTGCGAGTGGATTGCCCGTGGGGAGAATACCTCCGACAGGGAAATCACCGTCTCTCACCGTTGCAGTTCGTCGACGCACTGGTTCGTTCGAACATCGGTTTGTCCGGTGTGACGCTGGACTTGAACGTGGGATATTCCCCGGAAGGATGTTACGTTCGGGATATGCTGGCGATCTCGAAGCTGATCGATTTCTGGAGCATGCTGCAGATTCAGATCCATGTGAACATCGCCTGTCCTTCCGCTGCCAGCCCCGACCTGAATGCCCACCCCCGCTATCAAGTCTGTGATGGGATCTGGAAGGCCCCCTGGAGTGAAGAAACCCAGACAGACTGGATGAATCAGGTGATTCCGGTGTTGCTGGCAAAACCCGCCGTGACCGGGGTCTTTCTGTCACACTTCCATGATGGTGTGCCTCATCGTTACCCACACGCCGGACTTCTCTCGGTCGATGGAACTCCCAAGCCGATGCTCGAGTCTTTCCGAAAACAGCTTCATCCGGAAGCCTGAGCTGCAGGGACACATCGCGTCTGGCGTTACGGGGCAGGGAGAGGACCGATATCAAATGCGCTATGCTTGCAGAGACTCTGAGTTCCGATCAACGGCAGAACAAGCCCGCTCATCGTGTCTCTGAGCCAGCAGGACAGGCGTCCCTCCATGCTGGCGATTTTTCCAAACCGCCAGGACTCGTTGGTGATTGCAGCGGTGCGAGGAAACCGCTCTTTCGTAAATGACAGGAACGCCATCTCCGGGTCGGTTGATGTGGCCAGGGCCCGTGCAACGGCGACGGCATCTTCAATGGCCATACATCCCCCCTGCCCTAAGTTCGGCGTGGTCGGATGGGCCGCATCTCCAATCAGTCCGACTCGTCCTCGCGACCAGGTATTTGTTGGAACACGATCAATAATATCGTTGTGAATGAGTCGTTCCGGGGGAGTTGCAGCGATGATTTCCGGGACAGGATCGGCCCAGTTCCGGAACAGTTCGGCCACTACGGAGTGTCCATCCGCAAAGTGCTGTCCAGCGGGGGCATTGTGAACAGCAAACCAGTACGCTCTGTTCCGACTCAGGGTCGTAATCCCGAATCGCTTCCCTCTTCCCCACCATTCTCCGATGTAGCCGGAAGGGATGTTTGCAGGTAAAGGACTGATCCCGCGCCAGCAGCTGTATCCGGAATAACGGGGCGGTTGTTCTCCGAACAAGCAGGTCCGCACGACAGATTTAATTCCATCCGCCCCAATGATGGCGTTTGCCTCATCTGCGTGACCATTGGAAAACCGGACGACGACACGTTGATCGTTCTGTTCGATACCAACGCATTCAAACCCATATCTGACGGTTTCCGTCGGCACGAATTCGGCCAGGGCTTCGACCAGATCTGCCCTGTGAATCATCGCGACGATGGGAGTCATTCCCACCTGCTTTTCCAGTATGCTTGCAGGGAAGGAGATGAGACGTTGACGTCCCTCATCCGTTCGGATTTCGGAATTTTCAAGCGAGATGGAACGGGACAAAACCGTCTCGCCGACTCCCAGAGTCTGCAGCGCCCGCAACGCATTGGCCCACAAACTGATTCCCGCTCCAACTTCTGTCAACTCGCGGGCACGTTCGTAGACGGTGGCTTGAATGCCGACTTTTCTCAAGCCAATTGCCGTCGAAAGCCCTGCGATCCCGGAACCGATGATGATGACTTTCACTGGCCTGATCCGCTGGTCATGGAGGCACAATTCCGGAGGGAAGTGGCCCCGAGGGAATTGGAGGAAGCGGGAGAGAGCGTCCGGTCTCATCCAGTTGTCTGGAATCCCGGATGGGGCGTAAATTATCTCCCGGCTTGACCTGTTCTGCCGGATCGGGAGCAGCGTCTACGCCCGGAATGGGTCGAGGCTGCGGTTCACTCTCAAAATTCAGGTCTCCCGGTGCCGGGATCGGGTTGTGAACATATGTCGGCAATGGCCGGTAGCCCCGCACAAACGAGGGATCGACCAGATGCTGGTTCCATTTGGATTGATACCAGTCAGGCTGGTTGATTCGCGAGACATCCAACCCTGGACAATACCAGTGATCGGCATGCGGTGAGCGGTCTGCCACGTGGTCAATGGCGTCCTGATATCGTTCGGTGATCCCGAACCATTGGCAACCAGTCAGACCGAACAGGATGCCTCCTGCCCCGATCCATCGCATTACATCCATGCTTCCAGCCCCCCGGGAGCGTGCTCAAAAAAACGATTACGCAGATGCCTCCATTCCGGCAGGAAAACTTTGTGACAAAGCTGTGACAATTACCGGATGCGACATCATGGTCCGTATCGAATGGATCGGTTGTAGGGCGAGGGGAACTTTGGGGCATTCCCGGCAATTGCCAAATCGCAACAACGAATGTTGCGACAATGTTTCCACTTCGCATCCGTTCAGCATTCTCTGCCGGAGATCCCGGAAATCAGCGAAGGACGCAGGATTGCTTCCCTCATGTCCGTGAATTTTCAACCTACTGTTGAAATGACTGTTGGACCGACTGCTTGAACCAGTCGACTCCGCTCTCCGCCCCAGGCAAGACCAGCTCTTGGGACACCCATCTCTGGGACAGGAAACGATTTGCGACCACAGTCGAAATTGAAGAGGGCATGCAGGAGGAAAATGCAGATGGTGGAACTCATGGATTGCATTCTGGCAGTGACCAGAAAGCCCAATCGTGATGAACTGACAGAACTCGTGGATGAAATCCGTGACAGCTACAAGGAGGGATGCCTGCGTCTGACGGGAACGACATTGGATGAAGCTCCGGAAATCGCCGGAGACCGTCGCTCCCGGCAGCGAACAGTGGTTTCGATCCCGTTCTATCTCTGGCCGGTCAAAAAAGAGGCTTCAAGCAGCCCCATCGAGGAAGAGATTCCGGAACAGATCGCAATGGCCTGTAACCTCTCCTGCCGTGGAATCGGCATTCAATGTGATCATCCGTTAAAAGAGCATTTTTACGTCGCCGAATTCGACTGTCTGGAAGACCGGAATGTCCGGCTCTTTCTGGAAGTCTGCTGGCAGCAGAAAAAGGGACCACACCATTACGTTGCCGGATGCCAGATTCTCGGCCCATTGCCGGACTGAACGGTCTTCCCCTATGATGGCAGTTTCCGTCCTCCATCTGATCGGGGGACGCCAGTTGTCTTCAGTCATTACTTCCAAGTTTGATCTGAATAGGAGAGAAGTGGGTGGTGGATAGTGGGTAGGAAATGGCATGAATTTCCAGCCTTTTCTGATCCCTGAATCCTGACCCCTTGCTTCTATGTGAATAGACTTGGAAGTACTGTCCGTTTTTTACTGTATCAACCCGCCCCTGCCATTATGTCTCTCTCCTCTCCCCCGACCGATCTCAAACCTTATTTTCAGGTTCTGACCGAAATCCAGGAGGAAGAAGGGAAACTCGACTGGCCGGTCTTCTTCGGGAACGACAATCCGGTCGAAATCGATGTCGGATGCGGTCGCGGTTTGTTCCTGTTTCATGCAGGTCAGGCTCGCCCGGACACGAATTTTCTGGGACTGGAAATTGAATACAAGGAAGCCCGACGGGGAGCGAAACGAATCCAGAAACTTGGACTTCCCAACGTGCGTGTTGTCGGAGGAGACGTTTTTCTGGCGTTCGGCAAGATGATCGCCCCTCATTCGGTAGATGCGATTCACGTTTACTTCCCGGATCCCTGGTGGAAACGACGGCATCGTCAACGTCGGGTGTTCAACGACCATTTCGCCGATCTGGCCGCAAAGTTAATCAAGCCGGGAGGCTGGCTGCATTCATGGACCGATGTCGAGGAATACTATGGAGTCATCTCCGGATTGATGAACCATCACCCGGAATTCCTTCCACAACCCACACCGGTCGAACGTCCCCCTGCAGACGACATGGACTACCAGACCAGTTACGAGCGCAAGAAGCGCAAACTCGGATTACCCATCTGGCGTGGACTGTGGCAACGCCGGACGTAGAGCGGATGATTCACCAACACTACTCTTTTCAAGTTTGTTTGTGATGGAGAGCAAGGGATCAGGATTCAGGGACCAGGGGGAGAAAAAACCTGCATTTCCTACCCACTTCCCCCTCTGTTTTTGAAACGTTGTCAGATCCCCTGTATCAATTCCGTCTCTTCCGTTCTTTCCGTGGTTCCTCCGAACGGGTTGATCCTGATCTTTTCGCCTTTGCGTGAGTCTCCTCTTCCTCTTGAAATAACAAGTGCGAAAGTCGAGCTCACACGGCATCGATTCCGGTTTCACCGGTGCGGATTCGAATGACATCGAGGATGTTGGAGATGAAGAGCTTACCATCTCCGACGCGCCCGGTCTGGGCTGATGTGATAATCGCGGTGATGGTCTTTTCAAGATTCTCGTCAGTGACGACCACATCAACTTTGAGCTTGGGGAGAAAATCGACGGTGTATTCCGCCCCGCGATATTGTTCTTTATGTCCTCGTTGACGGCCAAATCCTCGAACTTCGCCAACCGTCATCCCGACGACCCCGATGTTCGAGAGAGCGTCCCGGACATCATCCAGTTTGTAATGGCGGATCACCGCCTCGACCTTCTTCATGAGCGCTACCGGACCTGTTCAGATCTTTAGAGCAGTTTGCTCTACCATATCCCCGTGGAGCGCGGTGTTCGAACAGGAAAAATGCTGTTCGCCGCATCGCGAGGACGGGTCGATGATTTTGCAAGTTGCTTTAATTGGAAATTCGTTATGAACTTGATTTGTGGCTCGACCATCGAAAGCCGATGGAGGCCATCTGCAAAATAAGAACGCCTAACAAAACTCACCCGATCCGCTCGCGGAAAGGAAATTCTCATCATTTGAGGAGTTTTGTTCGTGGCTCTAAGAAAAACGGGAGGGAGAAGTCCCTGCAGAGTCGCTGCTCTCATGATGAAAGCCGACCCGGCGGGAGCCTCCCCCTCCCGGTGTGACCATTCTGGAAGTATCACGTTGATTCGAATCGGGAAATTACAGCGACTCGCTGCCTGTTTCGCCGGTACGGATACGAATTGCTTCCTGGAGATCGCTGACAAAAATTTTGCCGTCCCCGATCTGCCCGGTTCGCGCCGTCTTGAGAATGGCGTCGATGGCGGTCTGAAGATCATCGTCAGGAACGACGATTTCGATTTTCACCTTAGGAAGAAAGTCGACCGTGTATTCCGCCCCACGATATTGTTCTTTATGCCCTTTTTGCCGACCGAAACCGCGTACTTCGGCGACTGTCATGCCGGACACACCGGCGGCGGTCAATGCGTCTTTGACCTCTTCCAGCTTGAAGTGCCGGATAATTGCTTCGATTTTCTTCATGAATTCAGTCCTTGGTGCGACGAATGAGCGGTATGTCCAATGTGGCCCAGCCGCCATGATCCGTCAAGCCTGTGATTTCTGGTTTTGATGAGTTATGGATACAGACGAACAAAAGAACAGCAGCAGCAACAGAGGTTTCAAGGGGGCTGTTTTAGAATTCTCCCTCTCCCCTCAGGGGAAAGGGGCGGATCGAAATGAAGTGTTTCCACTGGCAACGTTCGCCCCCTCATCCGGCCTTCGGCCACCTTCTCCCCAAAGAGGAGAAGGATTTCGAATGCTCACACCGAAGTGCTGCTGAGACAGACTTCAGCTCACAGGAAGATGTAACCTTCTTCTCCATGCTGAGTGACATCGAGTCCCTGTTGTTCTTCGTCCTGGCTGACCCGCAGCCCCATGACCGCGTCCAGAATTTTCAGGATGATAAAGGTTCCCACCACGGCCAGGGCGACAGCAGAACCGATTCCGACCAGCTGATTGATGACCTGTCCGACGTTGTTCCCTTCGATCAGTCCGCTGGTTCCTCCGGTAACGTACTTCGTGGCGAACACGCCCGTCAGAACGGCTCCCAAGGCTCCTCCGATCCCGTGAACACCGAAGGCGTCCAGAGAATCATCATACCCAAAGGCTTTCTTCACACTGGTGCAACCGAGGTAGCAGACCACGCCGGCAGCCAGTCCGAGGATGATTCCGTGAATCGGGTTGACCGCTCCTGCGGCGGGAGTAATACAAACCAGACCAGCCACAGCACCGGAACAGGCTCCGAGAGTTGTTGGTTTGCCATGCTTGATCCATTCCGCAATGACCCAACCCAGAACACCAGCGGCGGCAGAGAGGTTCGTAGCAAAGAAGGCATTCACTGCAAGGCTGTCTGCGGCACCAGCACTACCAGCGTTGAATCCGAACCAGCCCACCCACAGTAGGGCGGCACCAATCACGGTGTAAGTCAGGTTATGCGGAGGCATTGGCTCGCTTCCGTATCCGTGACGTTTGCCGATCAGCAGAGCACAGATCAAGGCAGAAACCCCGGAACTGATATGCACAACAGTTCCCCCGGCAAAGTCGAGCCCGGGAAAAGCTCCTTCAGCACCCAACCAGCCATTTCCGGACCAGACCCAGTGAGCGAGCGGGCAGTAGACAACCAGCCCCCAGAGGATCGAGAAGACCACCATTGTGCTGAACTTCATTCGTTCGGCAAATCCACCGCAGATCAGTGCTGGAGTGATAATGAAGAACATCCCCTGGAACAGGGCGAAGATCATATCGTCACTGGCTGCATCCAGAGAACGACCTTCCCCGGCAATCACACCTTTCAGCAAGATGTGATCAAAATTCCCGACGTAAGGATTATCGCCGCCGAACGCCCAGCTATAAGCCACAACCGCCCACAGGACTGACATGAGTCCCATGAGGAAGACGCATTGCATCATGACGCCCAGAATGTTCTTCTTCCGGACCAGCCCTCCGTAAAACAGGGCCAGACCAGGGGCGGTCATCATGAGAACCAGAGCTGACGACGTCAGCATCCACGCGATGTTTCCGGAGTCCAGTTCAACGGCTTCCGGCTCAGAGACGACGACCGCCTCCGTTGTTTCCGCGACGACAACGGCAGGAGGTTCGCCCGCAGCTGGAGCATCGTCCTGGGCAAAGATTGGTGGGGAAGCGAACAGCAGGGCAAACCAGGCCGCGAGCACAATTCCAGATCTGATGTGTTTCTTCATAAAGCTGACTTCGTTCTGTGGGGAAAGATGTGGGATGACTTTCAACACAGGTGCCCTCAGTGTTCACATGGATGGCCCTGGCCTGTTTCATCGGACACATGAGAACTCTCCCAGAGTTGAAAGTGGGGTACCAATCGGGGGGAGCGCAGCGCCAGACGTGGACAACCCATTGATCGGGTTATGGTCCACATTTGGAGGGGTGCACACCTTTCTTCCGTGTCCCTGCATGGCAGACGAAATCCTCCAATTGCAATGACTGTGCCAGTTCTGGAAGCAGATGTCATTGTTTTGCGCCTTCCCTGCGAATCCTCACATGAAAAACCACCGGGGCGTTAGCAGGTTCGATAACAGGAGCATTTCCCAGGACCAAAAGTGCGCGCAAAAAGTGCACCACCCTCATTTGGTGCAAAATAAACAAGCAGGCGAGTGTCGAAAATTCCCCGCCTCAGCGTTTTAACGGAAAAACCTCAACATCCACCCCCGGCGAAGCGGTCACATGATCCGGTGGGCCGTTCAACAAAGAGATCCCGTTTTCCCGGAGAGATTGATCAGACCAGCTCGTCAGTTCCACTTCCTGTAACAGATAAGGGGAATGCCACACTTCTCCTGTCGTGATCCGTTTTCTCCCGAGAGAAGCGAACAGGATGTAGCGCTCGATGAGAAATTCGTCGAGGGTCCCCGGTGTGGCAGGACGGGGCGATCCGTGCGGGGTCCAGATGAATGGCAATGAAACGGGAGATGCCGAAGACTGGCGTCGACAGTGGTATTCGAACGCCCTATCGGATGCACCGCATGTCATTGCCGACCAGTAATAGGGAAGATGAAACCAGCGTCGGGCGATCTGCACTGCCAGCCAGCGATTCGCATCAAGAGAAAGAAACCAGACTCCGGCGGTCCCGTTCTCGTCAACGGCGTACGTCCGAACGTTGAGCTCCAAGAAATTGGAAAGCCACGGGAGAGCAGGAAGGCCAGTCGGGCGAATATTCCGCATCTTGAAAGGAACCACCCCCACCCAGGCATGGCCTTGAAATGTTTCAATAGTCAAACCGGGAGGAAGCCAGCTTTGTGCCAGTTCCGGAGAGACTTTCCAATGCAGAAACAGCAAATCTCTCCACGACTGATACATCGCCGGATGTTCTGGCGGACGGATTCTCATTCAGGAATTCCAAGCTTGATCTGAATAGGAGAAAAGTGGGTGGTGGATAGTGGGTAGGAAATGATGTGACTGTACTTCCAAGCTTTGTTTGTAATGGAGAGCAAGGGGTCAGGATTCAGAGACCAGGGGTCAGAAAAATCCGGAAAAAGCCTGCATTTTCTACCCACTATCCACCACCCACTGCCCACTTCTCTCTATCGAGGCAAACTTGGGACTACTGAGCGAACTCATTTCAACTGAAGATGACATTGCCGCTGACTGGTTCGTTCAGTATGGTAAAAACCATCATGAATTGCTCGCCCCTCATTTCTCGACATGTCCCGTCCGCACACGTTTGTGCTCTCTCTGTTTCTCTGATTGCCATGATGGCCTGCAGCGGCGTCATCTATGGACAGGCACCAGAGAGAAGGTCACCGGACTGGGCATATTGGGTGGGCCCGCAGTTCACCGGCATCTCTCCGGAAAAAGGAATCCCTGATCAATGGAATCCCCAAGGGGGAGAAGGAAGTCACGTTCTCTGGGAGATCGAAGGAGGGAGCCGCTCCACCCCCATCATCATGAATGGTCGCCTCTACGTGATGACCAGAAGTTTCCCTGAGGAAATGAAACGGACCGGTGAAAAAATCGTCTGCCGGGACGCCGACAACGGAGAGGTCCTCTGGGAATATGCATTCAATGTTTCCCCGTCGGATGTGCCCGTCGAGCAGGTCGGCTGGTCGAATGTTGTCGGCGATCCGGAAACAGGGAACGTCTACGCACAGGGAGCGAGTGGATATTTCTGCTGCCTGAATGGGAAAACAGGGGAACTGATCTGGGACCGATCACTGAGCGAAGAATTTGGCTTTCTCGCAACGCAAGGAGGACGAACGAACGGTCCCGTCATTCATGAAGGGGACGTCATCATCAACGGGATGGTGATTGGCTGGGGAGATCAGGCATCCCTGAGTGACCGCATCCTGGCCATGGACAAGACAAACGGACTGGTGATCTGGTACGAAGGAACCGGACCACTCCCGGAGAACAGAACACCTCGTCAGACAACCGGTAGTGCTCCTGTCATTGGCGTTGTCGACGGGGAATTACAGATGATCTGTAGTGGAGGAAACGGGACCGTTTGTGGTTTCCAGCCTCGTACCGGAAAAAAACTCTGGGCCTGTCACCTCTCTTCTACTGGAACGACAGGAACACCACTGCTCATGGGTGACAGGGTGTTTGTCGGTTATTCCGACGGGAATCAGGATTCAGCCCTGACCGGGGGAATAGCCTGTATTGATGCCACTCAACGGGGAGACATCTCCGGCACCGGAATCACATGGAAGAAAACAGACTGTTCAGTGGGGCAGTCGTCTCCCCTTCTGATTGATAGCCGACTTTATTTTGTCGACGACTCTGCTCACCTGCACTGCGTGAACCCGGACACTGGCGAGGAAATTGGAAAGCCGGTCCCGCTCGGAACAAAGATGCAGGCAAATCTTCTGTCTGTCGACGGCAAGCTCTTCGCGAATGACGTGTCAGGACAGGGATTCATCCTGAAGCCCACCGAAAGTGGAGCCGAGATCATTCACCGTTATCAGTTCCCTGAGGGGGATGAATGTTACGGGTCTCCCATTGCCTGGCAGGGACGGGTTTACATTCCCACGACAGGACATCTGTATTGTGTTGGAGCGGCCGATCACGATGAAACTCCGGATGAACTCCCGGCACTCCCCCGTGAAATGCATGTCGCCCTCGATGAAATTCCGGCTTCATTGGAACTGGTTCCGGCGGAGTTGCTGTTGAGTCCCGGAACGGGTCAGCGGTTCCACGCCCGCTTGTATAATTCGAAAGGGCAATACTTACATAATGCCCGACCGGAAGAACTCGATTTCACGGTTCAGGGTCCCGGAGCGATCGACGATGCCGCGCGATACGGTATTCCTTCAACCCAGATGAAGCCGGAAGGGGTGATCGTCACCGCCAGATGGAGAGATGTTCCCGGAACGGCACGTCTTCGCGTCATTCCCGAACTGAACTGGACGTTCGATTTCAACGACGGCAAGGTGCCGGAAACCTGGATCGGGGCGAATGATCATTATGTCCCGCTGGACTGGGATTTGCTTTCCAGTCTCCGCGCAGACAATTCTTTCACTGGTGATCTCTATCTCTACGTGATGACAGAATTCAACCGCGCCGGCCCAGTTCGAGCAATCGACGATTCCTCTTCTCGGCAATCGTGGAGCAGGATGTTGAGTTTCTTCAACCTGTCTGATGGCACAGAGCGACCGGGAACACTTGAAGAATGTCAGGCCAAATTTGACGCCTCACTGCAGAAACTGGTTGACGAAAAAGTTCTTCAGGAATTCGTCTGGTCGACATGGGATCGCAGCACTGGCAGTGGTGATGAAACGGTCCCTGAACCCCGACTCAGTTTTCATCAGGGAGAACGCAAAATCAAAGGGAATGGTGTTCTGTGTCAGGTTCGAACGAATCCGAATGAAACCCGCAGCCCAAGCTGGCTGGGACCGGTTCGTCTCAACAATTATACGGTTCAGGCAGATGTCTTAAGTCTCGCCCGGGGAGACAAACTGCCGGATGGAGGCATTATCGGACAACGTTACGCGCTCGACCTGACGGGAGCCTCGCAACAGATCCAACTGCGAACATGGACTTCCCAACCTGACCGGTTCTCGGCATCGGTTCCTTTTGAGTGGAAACCTGACGTCTGGTACACGATGAAAATCAAAACAACGATCAACAACGGCAAGGGACTGGTTCAAGGAAAAATCTGGCCGCGTGACTCAGAAGAGCCGGGGGAGTGGACGGTGACGGGAGAAGACCTCGCCCCGAACCTGATCGGCAGCCCCGGTCTGTCAGCCAAGACCAGAGACGGTGATTTCTTTTACGACAATCTGACCGTCACAAAGAACGCAGAGGATTGATGCAATCCTTGGATTGATACTGTCCTTGGAATAATACTGCGTCATTCCGCTCTTCATCCCGAGGGACGCAAGGCTATCTCCCAGCACACCTGGTAACACGATGCTTAAGGCTGCTCGGTTTCCCGCCTGACCTGGTTCGCACGGTCCCACCGTGCGGGAGATAGCCTTCCATCTCCCGGGCTCGCCAGTGTAACCGAACAGGGCGATTGCTTCAAAGCCGGAAGTAAAAAGGATTTTCAGAGTCGTTTGCTCGCCTCTCGTGCACGTAATCTGCGCACGAGATTTCCCACATTTCGCCTGCTAGGGCGTCCTCAAATCATCTGGCCGATCTGGCACACTATCCAGGAAAAGTCGTCTTGTGTGCCACTGCTCTGCAAGCAGTGCCGAATGTGAAAACGATGTTGACCGCGGAAAGACGTTGGACAAAAGAAAGTGGTTCTGACGTTTGCACTGCTCACAGAGCAGTGGCACACGAACTAGACGTTCCATTCCGGACAACCCGGCCAGATCATTTCTGGATACGTACTAAACGTTGAAACTCGTCTGAGAAAAGCCCTCGAATCAGTTGATTCGAGGGCTTTCGATAAATTCCGCCGACAATTCTTATGGTGTGGCGCACCACGGGTCACTTTTTATCCGCAGCGACTTTTTTGGCCTCTTTGGCAGCTTTTGCTTCCGATTCCAGTTCTTTGAGACGATCCTTCTGGCCGGATGTCAGAATGGCTTCGATCTGTTGATCCCGTTCCTGAGAGACTTGCTTCAATTCATTCTTCAGTTTCTCAATCCGGTCCTGATAAGAACCCTGGACAGCATAAATCTGCTTGCGTTGCTCATCACTGAGTCCCAGCTTGCCGAACGGGGCCGGAAGTCGGGCGCTTTTCGTGTCGTCCTTCTGGACTTTCTTTTGAGACTTGGCCTCTGTCGGCTTCTTGACCGGATCGTCGGCTGCGATGGCGGTCAGCCCCAATGCAACGACTCCAACCAGACAGAAAATCATCTTCTTCGAAACAATTCTCGCGTTCATAGATGCCCACTCATGATCAGGAAGTTTCGGAAACGTCATCAAGAGAAACGATGACATCAGCAAACGTTAATCTTTTCTGGTCAGAAAGCCAAGCACTCAGAAAAATGATTTCGAAGGGACCAGGCCGTGATTACCATGCGGTCAGGTTGCCCAGAGTTCGAACAGAAATGTCTCCGCTGATCGGAGCGCGTTCTTCAGGTTCTGTTCATGCGCCCGATCGCTTCCCCGACTCACGTTGTAAGCGTGATCCCCATCCGGAACCCAGTGAATTTGAACCGACTCTGACAGGGAATATCCCGTGACTTCGTCTTGAGATCCGAAAGGATCCTGTTCCCCCTGAATGATGAGCGTCGGCGTTGTGAGAGTCTGTAAATGATCGATCCGCAACTTCTCCGGACGTCCTGTCGGATGAAACGGATATCCCAGACAGAGAACACCGTCCACACCGCATTCATCGGCAATCATGGTGGCCATGCGGCCTCCCATCGACTTTCCTCCGATGACGATTTTCTCGTCCTTCAATTGACGCAGAACCTGCCGCCAGGTTTCCAGCAGCACTTCTTCTTTGTCGGGAGGACGCCTTCGTCCTTTTGTCGATCGTTCTTCCATGTAGGGAAAATCGAACCGCACCACCCGATGGCGTCGTGCGACCAGTTCCTTTGCGAAGTACGAAAGGAAGGTGGATGCAGAGCTTTCCCCTGCCCCATGCGTCAGCACGACGCAGGTTTTCGCTTTTTTGGGACCTTCGATTTTCAATGACACATTTGCCATGAAACAGATTCTCGGAAGTATATAATGGGGATGGATTGCAATCAGGCAACTGTGGTGAGTGGCGACAACGATTGCAAGCTCTTGGAGAAACTCAGGTTAAATAATCAGGCTGATTCCCGGAATGGATTCACAGTTCCCGATGGAATCTGATAGGATTGTTTGACTTTTGTGACGATTGCGTCCCCCGCCGCCTGCTCCTCCCCCCTGATTGGAAGCGAGACATGCCCACCTTCCGTTTGTCTTTAATTGCAATCCTTTATTCGCTCGTGGTGTTTGTTGCCGCATCATCGACGTCGGCGGATCACGTCCGCGACCTGCAGACGGAGGCAATTGAATCCAAGCATGTCGAATGGGGACACTGGGGAGTTGATCCCCAAAACTACATGAACTGGGCAAGTCACTCCAACCGTCTCATTCCGGTGTATACGTTCGGAACACTGAAAGCGGGCCCGGGGGTGACATTAAAGTCGTATCAGGAGGGAAACAGTCCTTATGCTTCCGAGAACGAACTGAACCGTCTTTTCGGGCAGGTTCCCAACGGAACTCTCAATCCTTCGGCCCCCTACTTTGATCAGACGAACATTTTCGACATTCAGAAAGCCGCCCTTGCTGCCGGGAAAAAGCACATCATTCTCGTGGTCTTTGACGGCACCGACTGGCAAACCACCTGGCAGGCGGCGATCTATAAAAGTCAGAAAATCGGTTTTACCAGTGGTCGGGGTGATGTCCTTCATTTCCAGAATTATACCGCAAACGGAACAACAGAATTCGGCTGGATGGTGACAACTCCGTGGTGTGACAAAGTCAAACTGAATGTGAATACTCAGCAGATTCTGAATATCGACAGTGCGCTCCGTGGAGGTTATGCATTTGAAGTGGCCGGCCTGCACCCCTGGAGCCGTCCCACCGATCTGCCATACCCGATTGCCAAATCTCAACTTGATGGGTTGAAACAGGCTTACACCGATTCCGCCTGTTCCGCCGCAAGTATGACTTCGGGTCTGAAATCTTATAACGCTGCGATTAACGTGGACATCAACGGAAAGCAGGCCCCGACGATTGCTCATCTCGCTCAGCAAAAAGGGTATCGAGTTGGTGTGGTAACCAGTGTTCCGATTGCCCATGCAACTCCGGCTGCTGCCTATTCACACAATGTTCATCGCGATGATTATCAGGATCTCACACGGGATTTGATTGGACTTCCTTCAATCAGCCATCCAACAGAACCATTGCCGGGAGTCGATCTGCTCATCGGTTGTGGATATGGACAATCCCGTCCGAAAGATGCCGGTCAAGGGGACAACTTCGTCCCGGGGAATCCTTACATTACCGAGGAAGATCTTCAGAAAATTGACGTTCGCAATGGTGGAAAATATGTCGTTTCCCAGCGATCGGCCGGAGTGAATGGAGCCGCCGAACTTCAGGCGAAAGCACAGGACGCCGCGGAATCCGGCAAAAGACTGTTTGGCTTCTACGGCACCTCTTATGGGCATCTCCCGTTCCAGACAGCTGATGGGAATTTCAATCCAACCATTGGACGGACCAGGAAGGCAGAGTCCTACACCGAAGCCGACCTGAAAGAGAATCCAGTCCTGTCCGATATGGCCTCAACAGCACTCGACTATCTGCATCACAATTCAGAACCGTTCTGGCTGATGGTTGAAGCCGGGGATGTTGACTGGGCGAATCATGACAACAACATCGACAACTCCATTGGAGCCGTCTTCAGTGGTGATTCCGCTGTCAAAGCGATCACCGACTGGGTTGAAAAGAACAGCTCCTGGGATGAGACCGTGATGATTGTCACCGCCGATCATGGCCATTACTTCTGGCTTGAGAAGCCGGAAGTTCTGATCAAAACCAAAGGGGAGTGAGCCTGACGGTATTTGTCTTCTTAGGCTCCTGTTCTGACCACCATCGCAACAACGCACTCATGCCGACCATTCACACACATTTGCTTCCGGGGCTGCTGAATGAAACTGATCTGACGGGGTCGACCTGTGTGATCATTGATATTCTGCGGGCGTCGACCACCATGATTCATGCTCTCGCCAATGGAGCGCGCGCGGTTGTTCCCTGTCTGAATGTGGAGGATGCCCTCGCGGCAGCCCAGCGATTTCCTGCGGAGCAACGTCTGCTGGGAGGGGAGCGTCACGGAGAACTGATTCCCGGGTTCGATCTCGACAATTCTCCCTTTCGATATGGCCCGGAAACGGTTCGTGGGAAAACGGTCATCTTTACCACAACGAACGGAACCCGTGCATTGTGGGCCAGCCGATCGGCACAACAGGTTCTGGTCGGCGGCTTTGTGAATCTGTCTGCACTCGTGCGACGATTGAAGCAGTCCAGCGAAACGGTTCACCTTGTCTGTGCGGGAACCGATGGACAATTGACTGCCGAAGACATTCTGTTTGCTGGCGCGGTTGTTCGGGAACTGCAGTCTCCTGCCACTTCAGAGCAAGCCTGGAAATCAGGCAACGTTCAATCAGATTTAGCTCGTGACTATTTTGTCGCCCGGGACCGGACTCCGGAATCGTTCCGTCAGGCATTCTTTGAAAGCCTGGGAGCGCAGAATCTGATTGAACTGGGAATGACCGCAGATATCGACCGCTGTCTCCAGCGAGACCTCTTTGAGTGTGTCCCGCAATGGAATGGTTCAACGGGAAAATTGACCGTGGCGGAAGCCGTAAAATCGTGAAAAGGGGCCCATTCTTCCCCCGAAACATGCAAGGGCTCTTCGTGTGAGATATTGCGATTCTGGAGAAATTCTCCCATTCGCATGTGTTTTTCCCCACAAAGAGAATTAGAATAATACGTTGGAAATTGCGTCAATGACAAACGAGAATTGATGCGATTGACCAGTTGATCCTCGGTCCAATTGCCGAACGCCAGCGTCAAATTGCTCGTTCGCAATAGATGAAGTGGACCGGTTCAACTCCCGCCCGAATTTCCTCATGCCCGCTCGCACGTCATGACACAATCGATTCGATCGTCCGTACTTCTGTGCTGTCTGTCTCTCTTGACGGCAGGCTTTTTCTCAGGTTGCGGCGGGGAAGAAAGCATTCGCCAGTATCCGGCTCCCAAGTCGGAATCCGGTGGAATGCCCAAGCCGACCCGAATTCCGGCCGGTCCTCTACTGGGGGCTCCCAATGCCTGGTTCTTCAAGTTGATGGGAGAATCCGACGCTGTATTGAGAGAAGTTCCGGCGTTTACCGGACTGGTCCGGTCACTTCAATTCTCTGACGATGGCACGCCTCACTACCAGATTCCGGAAAAGTGGATCGCGTCCAACGGACCGCCACCACGGTATCAGACTCTGAAATTGACCGAATCCAATCCCCCGCTGGAAGTGACCGTTTCCACCTTACCAGTGAACGGGAACGATATCTCTCAATACCTGTTTGCCAACATCAACCGCTGGCGCGAACAGATCGGCCTCAAGGTCATGGACGAAGCGAACTGGATGGACACAGCCCGGGCGCAAGGGGAAGTGATTGTTGTTCCCTCCAATTCAAAACTGGTCGCCCTGGTCAATCTGAACGGAGAAACCAAAGAAACCGGGTCCACTCGCATGCTGGCGGCCATCGTCATCGACGGACCGGCAAATCTGACGGAAACAACTCCGGCACCCGCGAAATCACCGGTCACCTATACCCGACCCGAAGGCTGGAAAGAATCTGCCGGGAACGCAATGCGACTCGCCTCACTTGAAGCCACTGCGGAAAGCGGGAAGGTTGACATCAGCGTCACCCGACTGGGAGGAGGAGGAGACACTCTTTCCAACATCAATCGCTGGCGCGAACAGGTCAAACTGGAAGCGTGGAAAGAAGAGGAGCTGAAAGATGGAACCGTCGAAATGGAGATCGACGGCCGGAAGGGGACCTACGTCGAAGCAATTGGTCCGGAACAGGCAATCCTCGCCGTGATTATTCCGGAAGGAGAATCAAAATGGTTCTTCAAAGCCCAGGGACCGGTCGCCGCGATTGAAGCGGAACGGGAACGATTCAAGCAGTTCCTCACCTCCTCCAAACTTCAGTCGCCGTAGTAGGATTTTGCCTGAAGGTGCCACTGGTCGGCTTGCCCGCCAGTGCCTATTGGTAACAACCTACACGCCGGATCAAGAATCAGTATAAAGAGTGTGTGTCATGCAACAGCCATCAGGTTCTCCCAATCCGGCGCCGCCTCAGGTGATTTCGCCGAATGACTCTTCCACATGGAAGGCCGTTCAGCGGATTCTGATGCCGTTTGCGTCGCTCCGGCTGACGATCGTCTGCTTTCTGGCAGCGATTGTGATTGTCTTCGTCGGAACTCTGGCACAAGTCAATGATGACATCTGGAAAGTGGTTCGTGACTACTTCCGGGTCGATTTCGATCGTCTCTTCACCAGTACATTTCCATGGATTCACCTGAGTGAAATTTTCGTCTGGGTGAAGCCGCAACTCTTTTTTCCTCCGGCGTTCTTCCCGGAAGGAGCCCCTAAGTTTTCTGATTCCTTTGGATTCTGGTTCCCGAAAGGCTGGATCATCGGGGCGGTGATGCTGGTGAATCTGATCGCTGCGCACACAGTTCGCTTTCAGGTTCAGGCCAAAGGGACGCGGCTCGTCGTGGGATGGATTGTCATTGCACTGGGAGCACTCGTCACCTTCGCCGTGATTCTCAGTGGCTCCAGCGCGGAAGGATTACAGACCGACCCGATCATCAGTTACCCCACGTTGTGGTGGTTGATGGAATCGACACTCTTCGGGCTGTGTGCCATTGCCGCTTATGCCGCGATTGTCGCCGATCGTCGACACCCGGAACGCCGGTTGTTGTTCGGTGGACTGGCCATGGCGTTGCTGATCAGTTCCATTTTTGCGTTGTATGGTGACGGCTCTAATCAGGCGACGATGCGGATTCTGTATCAGGTGATCAAAGCGACCTTTGCCGGTCTGGTGCTGCTGGCGGGTTGCATTGCCGTCTTCAAGAAGCGGGCCGGAATCGTTCTGCTTCACGCCGGGATCGGTTTGATGATGGCGTATGACGTCATCGTCGGTGTCGAGCATGTTGAAAGCCAGATGTATATCGTGGAAGGACAGACGACTCCTTTCAGTCGTGACACCCGATCCATTGAACTCGCTGTCGTCGACTCGTCCCCTGCAGACGATGATCTGATCACCGTTGTCGATGCGACATTATTGAACCGATCCGGAAAAACAGTCACTGACTCTCGTCTTCCATTCAAAATTGAAGTTCTCGACTATTACCCGAACTCGAATCTGCTGGGTCCAAGACAACCGGTTCCGGAAGGACTTCCCGCTGAGAACCCGGCTACGGAAGGAATTGGCCGACAGGTTCGGGTGACACCGGCTGGAGGTTCCACCGGAACCGATACCGCCAGCAAGGTGGATGTTCCGAGTGCTTACCTGAAACTGACCAGCAACGAGGGAACCGATCTGGGAACCTATCTGGTTTCGGCTCACTTCGACCGGTTTGAATCGGACACGGACGAAGACGACAAAGTCACCGTCGACGGCAAGGAATACGGTCTCTCACTCCGATTCAAGCGAATCTATAACGACTACACTGTCACCCTGAAAGATGTTCAGAAGAACGACTATAAAGGAACCGACAAGCCTCGCGATTATTCGTCATACATCGAACTGGACGATCCCGTTAAAGGAACGAAGTTCGACCACCACATCTGGATGAACAATCCGATGCGGTATGCCGGAAAGACGTTCTACCAGTCCGGCTATTTCCAGTTGAGTGACGACAAGGAAATGACGGCGTTGCAGGTGGTTGACAATGCAGGGTGGATGACCCCTTATGTCGCCTGCATGATGGTCGTCGTCGGGATGATGTATCACTTCGGTCTGACGCTCCTTCGCTTCCTGAATCGACGCACGAGAGAAACCACCAAACTTGAGTTCGTTACCGATTCCATTGATGAAGGCGTTTTAGCCTCGCAAAAGAATCGCTGGAAACGACTGAACGCCGCAGGCTGGTGGGTGACGGCCGCATTGTTGTTACTGGCGACCGGCAAGTTCGCCAAAGACATGATGCCCTCTTCGCCGAAAGAGGATCAGTTCAATCTGAAGGAATTTGGCGATCTCCCGATGTGGTACAAAGGGCGTCCGATGCCGGTCGACACCTTCGCCAGAAACATCATGCTGCAACTGGCCGACTACCAGCGATACAGTGACCATGAGGGGGACCCTCAACCGGCAATTCAGTGGCTTATTGACCTGATGGTCGATGAAGACAAGGCCAGAGAACATCGGGTCGTTCGTATTGAGAACGAAGAGGTCCGCAAGTTGATTGGTCTCGAGACTCGTAAGGGATTCAGTTACAGCATCAAGGAACTGAACGAGAATATCGACAAGATCATCGAACAGGCTCAACTGGCTTCCAAAACCGGCGCCAAAGAACGTTCACTCATTCAACGTAAGGTGATTGAACTGGCGAACCGACTGGTCTTCTACAGCTTTCTGGAACGGACACTCGGAACAGCCCCCGAGTTACCCAAATCAGAGATGCCGGAAGGCATGACTTCCGCCATGCGACTGGCGACCCGGGCACAGCAGTACTTCGAATATCTTCGAGGAGCCCGTTCGGCCGTCAAACAATTCAGTGATCAGTATGGACTGGGACCAACACCATTGCTGGTCCCCACTCATCTTGGAACCGAAGACCAGAAGAAGCCGAACATTGATGAGCTGAATTCCCGCTGGGAGCCGTTAACCATTGCCCAGATTTACAAACAGTTCTATAGCGAGTTTCCGGCGCCGACTCCGCCGGCGATCGAGCAGTTCACGGCGATGCTGGATGCCTACAAGGCCGGCGACGTTGCCAAATTCAATGCTGATCTGAAAGCCTATCAGGAACTGTTGACGAAGTATGAAACAGCAGAAGACCTGCCAGTGAAGAAGGTGGACTTCGAAGCGTGGTTCACCCGGGTTTCCCTGTTCGACGCCTGTTCTGCCTGGTATGTGATTGCCGGAGTGATTGCGGTCCTTGGCTGGCTCTGCTGGCCGCAGGTGTTCCAGCGGGCCGCATTCTGGTTGCTGGTGCTGGTCTTCTCGATCCATACCTTCGCCCTGGTCAGCCGGATCTATATTTCTGGTCGACCACCGGTGACGAACCTGTATTCGTCGGCCGTCTTCATTGGCTGGGCGGTGGTGCTCGGAGGACTGATCGTAGAACGACTGACAAAACTGGGGATCGGCAACGTCGCTGCGGCGATCGTCGGATTTCTGACCCTTCGCGTCGCGGCGGGTCTCGCGGGTGACGGGGATACGTTCGTCGTTCTCGAAGCGGTTCTCGACACCCAGTTCTGGCTGGCGACACATGTCGTCTGCATTGCACTCGGGTATGCGACGACGTATCTGGCCGGGATGTTTGGCGTTCTCTATATCCTGCTGGGAATCTTCACGCCCAGCCTCACTCCGAAAGTGGGCAAAGAACTGATCCGGATGATCTACGGAGTTATCTGCTTCGCGACCTTCTTCAGTTTCTGGGGAACGGTTCTAGGAGGACTCTGGGCAGATGATTCCTGGGGACGGTTCTGGGGATGGGACCCGAAAGAAAACGGAGCCCTGATTATTGTCCTCTGGAACGCACTGGTGCTTCACGCCCGCTGGGGGAAACTGACCGGCGACCGAGGAATTGCCACGTTGGCCGTTTTAGGAAACATCGTCGTGAGCTGGTCCTGGTTCGGGGTGAACGAACTCGGAGTCGGCCTGCACAGCTACGGATTCACCGAAGGCCGGTTGAAGATGCTCGCCCTGTTCGCATTGTCACAGCTGGTGATTGCGATCATTGCCCTGTTGCCGACTCAACTCTGGTGGAGCAATCGTCGCATCGCCACTCCGGAGAAATAGAATGTTTGCTCCCGATTCGCGAGCGGATCGGGAGCAGTTTTGTCAGGGGTTCTTCTTGTTGATGCTCAATGTAACCGCACTGAAGCGAGGACCCGGCAGGCCCATTGAAGTTGATCGCGCTCAATGATTTGAGTGGCACATTCCGTATTGATCGGGATCAGCAGAATCTGTGAGTCGGTCGACTGGTAGAGTTTGCAGTTCACCCCGATTTGACCTTTTTGTCGGGCGACACAGGGATGCGATTCCATGGCCGGAGTGTCTGAACTGGTGATCACAAAATCCCCATCCCGGTAGCGGGGAGACATGCTGTCTCCATCGATTCTCCAGGCAACGGCCTGTGGATAGCGACGTTTCAGATCCGTGGCCGAAAGAAACTCCAGAAAACCATCTTCATCCGGCGTGGAATACTGAACCAGCGCCACCCGAGTCTGGTCAGTCATGTTTTTGGCGACGAATTCTTTCTGTGGATTGTCGAGGGCGCGTGCAGTGTATGCTTTGAGGACGTCTTCAATGCGGGCATCAGCAGCGGCTCCACCGACATCAACGTCAATCTCTTTCCAGAAATGAGCCAGACCGGCGGCGGTGCTCCCGATGACAGGGATCAGGTCGGAGTGATCCAGACACCGTGGCGGTGGCAAAATCGGGGAGACGGAAGAGTTTCCAACTTCCAGTCGCCGCAGAAGTTGCACAAATTCCTCGGCTGAGGAAATTAAACGCGGGGATCGGGCTAACAGCACGGCCAGTTCATCGACAATCTTGCGGATCGGTTCCTGGTCCAGTGCCCGACTCGAATCTTCTCTCGGGCCCGTTCCTTCCAATAACCATTCCAGTCGGGTTCCCGTGAGTCTGGCGGCTTTCAGCAGCAATTCTGCTGGCGGAATTCGGTCGGTTTCATAGTGTGTGTAACTGGTGATGGGGATTCCCAGTTGTCGGGCAAATTCAGAACGCCCCCGTGCGCCAAAGTGAATTTGACGAATTTCAATGAGTCGAAGAGAAAGTGGATTTGGTGGCAATTTTCGGTTGACTAATATCACCCAATTGGGTATTTTCTGTTTGAATACAACCCAAAACGATTCGAAACAGTATTTTGCAAGCCATGCAAGTATTGCGATAGGCGTACGAAAACTGAGCGATGGTGCATTCTTGCGCAATCTTTTCTTCGTTCGCGGTATGCGGACGAAGTTGTCGATTGGAGGGAAGTGTGGCTGTTTCGGTATGTCGTTCTGCGTGCTTCCGTCGACAAATCATGAATTAAATGGCGATGGTTGTATGCCAGTGTGATCTGACTTGCCTGTATTGGTGCTAGACCATTTTCAGCGTTCCGCAGGCGAAAAGTGAGGCTCTTGCGTGCCCAGACGCCCTCAATCGCCTGCACACGGTAAGGCAAACTGCTCGAGCAGCCATCCCCCTTGATTGAAATCATATCAATCTTTGGCGCATTTGGAATCTGGGACAATGGGGGCGTTTAGCCAAAATCTTGGTTCAACTTTCTTCCGGCCAGAGGGGGCGTCCCCGGGCATCGAGAATTACCCCTACCGTTCCCCCTCGAATTGTCCCATTCACGACACTCCCCGGGCCGTTCCCAAGATCCACTCCCCGGGCCGGAACCAGTTCGATTTGTGCCGTTTCCCCCACTGCGAGCGGAAGCGTTTTCAGTTCTCCAAACGAAAGTCCCCCTGATTCCCGACCGTTCGGGCCATCGAATCGATACTGAAAGCAAGGGCGCCCGACGGGGGCTCGTCCTTTGGCCGCGATGGATGTTCCCAGCAGGATCAGGCAGTCCCGTTCGAAGACTTCCATCGCGGCACGCGGGTGAACTGACGCCAGCACTCCCAGATGGGGCATCATGAAAATGCTGTCTTTCGCCAGTTCGGTGATCCCTTCCGGTTCAAACGCATCAAGAAGCATCATCGCCGTTTGCTCCATGCGTGGTGCATGTGACAGAACTCCGCCAGATGCGACAAGCAGATTCAAAGTCATGTTATTGACGATCGACTGTCCGCTCGACTGCTGGGAGAACGTGTCTCCAACGGTTCGCTGTTGCTGAACTCCTTTGAGGGTCGTGGCGAACTCCTTGTGTTGTTGATAAGCCAGTCGCAACGCCTCACGGGCGACGGCCTGTTCGAATTCCAGCGCTTCGGCGGTTTGTGGAATGGTGGTCGGACGAATCATTTTATTCTTCACCCGATTGCGCAGTTCCCGTTCATCCATGGAACTTTTGACCCAGCGCAAGACGTTCGCCATCCCGGCTTCCGAACAGACATTGGAGATGGAGTAACTCATCCCCAGATTCGCACTGACCGTTCGATTGAAAACCGGCTTCCCATCAGCACCATCAAAGACACTGAACACATCTGTTGTCGCCCCGCCAATATCGACCCCGACACAATTGATTCCCCGAGCATGGGCAATCTGTTGAAGAATATCGCCAACGGCCCCGGGGGTCGGCATGATCGCGGCATCAGCGAGAGCAATCAGTTTGTCGTAGCCGGGAGCATGGGCCATGACATGCTCAAGAAAGAGGTCATGCACCTTGTCTCTGGCCGGTTCCAGATTCTCCTGTTCGAGTGTGGGACGAACATTCTCAACTACCGACAGTGTCACCGAGTCATCGAAGACCTTCTCAACCTCCTCCGCCGCTTCCCTGTTTCCGGCATAGATCACCGGCAGTAAATAGTTGCTTCCGAATCGTGGCTTCGGTTTGGCAGGAGCGAGGAGTTCCGCCATTTGAACGACATGCTTTATAGTACCACCATCGGTTCCTCCAGCCATGACCACCATGTCGGGGCGCAGCTCACGAATCCGCTGAATTTGTTCGTGTGGTCGGCGCCGATCATTGGAAGCAATGAGATCCAGCACAATCGCGCCGGCTCCGAGAGCGGCTCGTTCCGCGCTGGCCGCCGACATCTCTTTCACCACGCCGGTGACCAGAATCTGCAATCCCCCTCCGGCACTGGAAGTGGAAAGATAGATATCACATCCTTCGTTTCCCCGTGCCGGTCGGATGATGTTTCCGTCCTCATCAACGAGTCGCCGTCCCGCCAGTTCCCCCACTTCCGTGGCGGCGTTGATCACTCCCACCGTAACATCGGCAACCGGTTCTTCGACGGTCGTGGGAGCCTCTCCACGATAGGTCTGACGATACACTCCATCCACCTTCTCAATAAGGATGGCCTTGGTTGTCGTGCTGCCGCAGTCAGTCGCCAGAATCACGTTGATGTCGTCGAGGTTCCGTGACGTCATGTCAAACCCTTTAATGGTCCTATGAGCCTGTCCCAGGATTCCAGTAACAATGTCTGTAAAGAACTAATGCCTGTAAAGAAACGGTACGAAACCGCATGAGAAATGTCACTTCCAGGACATCTCAAGGCTTTGGCTTTGTTGAAGATCGCCTGGGAAGGTGAGGCCACTGCCGAGCCGCATACGACAGAAAGCGTTCATCTCGGCAAATCAACAACAAGCCTCTTTAATCCCTGAGCGATGAAATCAACGGCGGGCTCGGCCATTGATTCGAAATAGGGCCAGCCATGGCCTCCGTGTGATGTTCTCAAATCGCATCGATGCGGGATTCCGGAAGAGGCGAGTTTGCTGGCCAGTCGTTCGGCTCCATCATGCCAGTTCGCATCGAATGGGTCGCTGCAGAAGAACTGTGACTTCGGCCAGTTCAGGGGATGTAAATTCAGAATCGCTGTCTCCTGTCGCGCGGTTTCGGAATCGGGAAAGAGGTCTTCAATTCCGAAACCCCGGTCATAGATTCGATCAAAGTCAATCGCCGGAGAAATCGCTGCGACAACCGGAAACCGTAACGCATCACGATAGGCGAGTTGAAGGACTCCTTGTCCCCCGACACTGATGCCGAGCAATCCGATTCGCGGAAAAGCAACGCCCCACTCTTTTTCAACCCATTCACAGACCTGCAATCTCAGGTACTGCTGCGGAGTGACGGTGCGATCGAACCTTGTTGAGACTCGGTCCAGCCACCAGCATTGAGGAATCATCGGACAAACAACCGGAAGTCCCCATTTCTCGAACACATCGGAAAATGCCGGATGATGCTGTAACGATTCACCCGCATAGCCATGCAGAAAGAGAATCGCCCCGTCTTCACTCCGAAACGATGAGGGGACGAAGCACTCTGCCGGGTGTCCTGAAATCGAGGTGAATTGCCACACAGTCTCACTGATGTTTCGTTATGAAATCGCTCTGGATGACGCTGTTGAATTCGAACATGGTAGGACAAACGTTTCCGGGATTGAACTAGGGCGTGTGGACAATTGACGGGAGTAAACATGAAGGAATGAATCTCACGCAAAGGCGCTAAGGCGCAAAGGATTTCCGATGACGTCTGTTCTTGTTTGTGTGGAGATGTGATTCATTCAAGCCCCACAATCCCATGAATCCATTGTGATCATCATCAAAGCAAGAACCCGTCTTGGAAACGTAATCTGATCATTCTCCTTCAATCTCCCCCTGAATCACAACCCGATGAATTCACACAAGACATTCAAACAAATAACTTTGCGCCTT
>Ga0182745_1000247_pt1 | contig 66856 bp, 60 predicted proteins | sample eDN3rd30CKraftBY_FD_128523 | JGI IMG/M metagenome (GOLD analysis project Ga0182745, IMG submission 128523) | Enriched backyard soil microbial communities from Emeryville, California, USA - eDNA 3rd pass 30_C Kraft BY (version 2) (version 2) | ecosystem: Environmental > Terrestrial > Soil >... | reverse complement strand
GCTTCGGCCCGGCGAAAGGTGAAAGGGTGCGGTAAGAGCGCACCGCGCGGACGGTAACGGACGCGGCACGGCAAACCCCACCGGGAGCAAGGTCGAATAGGGATGGCAAGAGGAAACTCAGGGTTGGTTCCGGCCCCGCCGTCCGGGTTGACTGCTTGAGCGTTCGGGCAACCGTTCGCCTAGAGGAATGATCGCCCATCCCCCGTCAAAAGGGGTGGACAGAACCCGGCTTACAGACCCTCTGGCACGCCTCTCCCCCTCCGCCGCGCGCGGGAACCGCTTGCCGACGCGGCGCGTTTTGACGGGTAGACGATAGGGAGACGAAAGATGAGAGTCGTCGAAGACCATATCGAAGTCACCGATGAAGAGGCGACAAGCGCCGTCAAGGGGCAGGGCGTTCGCTATGTCCTTGCGATATCGCTGGTCCTTGCGGTGATCGTGCTTTCGGCGGTGTGGATCGTCCCAGCGCTGCTGCGGACCTGATCCACCCATCGCAGACTAGCCGGGCGGCGGCACCATCGCCGCGAGCTCGGTCTCGGCGTCGGGGGTAGTTTCCATATCGACGACGCTGATCGGCCGCCGCATGCGTCTCGTGCCGACCTCCCGATATCCCGCATCGTCGCCGCTCCCCGTCAGCGCGAGGCGCGACGTGATCAGATCGCCGGTCAGCAGGTTCCAGCTCATCTTGGCCCCGTCATGCGCGAAAGTGCGGCTGTAGAGCGTCGCGTCGAGACCGATCAGCCGCATGCGCGCCGTCGCCCGGTCGCCGCGAAACCGATAGGTGGCCCCCAGCGCGGTGGTGCCGCCGGTCAGATCCTTGATCGCCAGAACGTCCCTGGTCACCGACAGCTCGGCGGGGCCGAGACGGTCGGGCGGCAGTGCAAAGCTTCCCGCCGGGACATGGCCCAGGTCGACCTCGCTTCGCACGGCGAAGACGACGTGGACGGTGCGCCGGTCGGGACCCGCGGCGATCCAGGCGGTGTCGGTTTCGCCATCGCCGTTGAAATCGCCGTCGATGCGCGCCTCGACCTCTTCGCCGGGCTTCAGGTCCGCCGCGATTTCGGCATCGCCATAGCGGGGAACGGAGCCCGCCTGCGCGCCGACCGCCAGCATGGCGGCGGCCGGAAAAGCCAGCAGATAGCGCATCATCCCCCTCCTGCGACCCGATAAAAACCGCCCATGCCTATCGCATTGCGGGAGCGGCCACTGTGATCGCGCTCACAGGCGGTCAGGGATAGGCGATCGCCATGATTTCCCATTCCTTGGGCCCCGCAGGCAGCACGACGGTGCGCAGGTCGCCGACGGCGGCACCACGCAGCGCGCGGGCGAGGGGGCTGTTCCAGCCGATCCGACCGGCGCCCGCGTCGGCCTCGTCGTCGCCGACGAGCGTGACGGTGCGGCGCGCGTCCTCCTCGTCGGCGAGCTCGATCGTCGCGCCGAACCAGACGCGTTCCTTGTCGGGCTGAGCCGCGGGGTCGACGACGCGCGCCGCCTTCATCCGCCGCGCGAGGAAGGCGAGCCGCCGGTCGATCTCGCGCAGCCGCTTGCGGCCGTAGATATAGTCGCCATTCTCGCTGCGGTCGCCGTTGCCCGCCGCCCAGCTGATGACCTCGACCAGCTTCGGGCGTTCGCCGCCGAGCAGCGCGTCATATTCGGCGCGCAGCGCGGCGAAACCCGCCGGGCTGATGATGTTGCTGCGTTCCCCCGTCTTCATGGCCCGTCGGACCTTAGCCCGGCGTCGTCTTGCCGAGATAGAAGCTGAGCGGCGCCTTGGGCTGGGAGCCGCCGCCCTGGCGCAGCGTGTCATAGACGACCGCGTTCTCGAGCACGCGCTGCACATAATTGCGCGTCTCGAAGATGGGGATCGCCTCGATCCAGTCGACCATGGCTATGCCGCCCGCGCGCGGGTCGCCGTTGGCGCGCAGCCATTTGTTCACATTGCCCGGCCCGGCGTTGTAGGCGGCGACCGCGAGCGGATAGCTGCCGCCGAAGTAGCGGAGCATCTGCTGGAAATAGGTCGACCCGAGCGTCAGATTGTAATTGGTGTCGGTGGTCAGCGAGCCCGCGTCGTAGCTGAGTCCCAGCTTGCCCGCGACCTCGCGCGCCGTGCCCGGCATCAGCTGCATCATGCCGCGCGCGCCGGCGTGGCTGACCGCGGCGCGGTCGAACTGGCTCTCCTGTCGGGTGATCGCGTGGATGAAGGTCCAGTTGCTTTCGTGTCCCGCGGGGACGCGCACCGTCGGAAAACCCGAGACCTCGACCGCGTCGAGGCTGTTCGCCTGCGCGCTGCGGCCGATCATCACGCCGAGGTCGGGGCGGCCGATCTGCGATGCGAGCTGGCCCGCGAGGATGTGATCGGCGGGCGAGGTCGCCTTTTGCGCGAGCGCGCGCAGGAACAGCGACTGTTCGCGCCACGCCCCGATCTCGCCGAGCGCGCGCGCGGCGCGGACGAGCCGGTCGTCCTCGAACGCCGTCTTTTCCGAGGAGGTTACCGGAATGCTGGGCGTGGCGGCCGGCCGTGGCTGAGGCCGGCCGAGGCGCTCGAGCGAAAGCTGGCCGTAGAATTGATCATAATGCTCCGCCGCGTCGGAGAAATAAGCGTTGGCGGTCGCGGTATCGCCGGCGGCGAGCGCCGCGCGCCCGGCCCAATAATAGCCCTTCGTCCGCGTCTGCGCCGAGCGCGCGGCGTCGCCATAGGCGCGGAACAGGCGCACCGCCTCGCCGGGGCGATGGAGGTCGCGGAAGGCGAGCTGGCCCGCGAGCCAGGCGAGCGAGGTATAGTCGTCGCGTACGCCGAGCGCGGTTTCGCGCACCACCGTGCCGGGCGGCAGCGCGTCGTCGAGCTGCTTCGCGATATTATAGGCGGTCGTCTTGTCGCCCCCCGCATCGGCGAGGCGGGCGTTGGTGAGCAAGGTTTCGAGCCATTCTTCGGCGTCGAGCGGCGCGCTCGCCAGCGCGCGCGGGCCGGCAAGCAACGCGCGCGCTTCGCCGGCGCGGCCCGATGCGCGAAGCCAGGTCGCCTTGGCGGTGATATAGCCGGGGTCGGTGCGGACGAGCGACGGGTTGGCGGCCTCGGCCGCGGAGGCCTGCAGCGCCGCGTCGACCGCGCCGCTGCGCATCGCGAGGCGGGCGGAAAAGACCGCGCGCTTCTGCGGCGAGGTGTAGGCGAGCTGGCGCGCCGCGGCGCCGGTGTCGTTCGACCAGAGCAGCCGCTCCATCCGCGCGTCATGATCGGCGGGGGTGATCGCACCGGGGAAGAAGGTCAGCACGCGGTTGACCTCGTCCTGGGTCAGCGGTCCGCCGGTCCAGGCGCGGCGCACGGCGGCATTGGCCTCGTCGCGCCGGCCCGAAGCGTTGAGCGCGAGCGCCATGCGCAATTCGCCGCTCGGCGTCTTGGGCGGAAAGGCAGTGAAATAGGCGAGGGTGCGCGCGGGGTCGAAGCTGTCGATCGCGATCGCCTTTTCGGCGCGGACGCGCATCTTGTCGGCATCGGGCCAGCCGCGGTTCGCCATCAGGAAGCGCGACAGCCGGTCGAAGGAGGCGTTGTTGTCCTGCGTCAGCCGCCGCCATTCGAGCACCGCGTCGCCGACCGAATTGGTGGCGGTGGGCGGGCTCGTCGACACCGACGCGAGGCCCATCTGGGCGCGGTACCAGGCCATCTGCTCGGGGGTCAGTTCGCTGGCGGAGGCGATGCTGGGAATGAGGAGGGCCGCGGCGAGCGCGAGGCGGGAAATAGGGGGCAGCGAAATCATGCCGGCCATGTTAGTGGCAAACTCCTTGCGGGGCGCTGAATAGACGTTCATTAGGCGGCGCGCCGTCGCTGTCCTATCGGTCGCGGCGCGATTTTTGTAAAGGAGCGGTGCATGTTCTCGGGGTCGATTCCCGCCTTGGTGACGCCATTTCGCGGTGGGGCGTTCGACGCTCCCGCCTTCAAACGGCTGGTCGACTGGCAGATCGACGCGGGGACGAGCGCGCTGGTTCCGTGCGGCACCACCGGCGAGAGCCCGACGCTGGGTTTCGACGAACATTATCGGGTGATCGACTGCTGCATCGAGGCGGCGGCGGGGCGCGTTCCGGTGATCGCCGGCTGCGGGTCGAACGACACCGCGACCGCGATCCGCCACATGCGCCACGCGCAGGCCGCAGGCGCCGATGCCGCGCTCGTCGTCGCGCCCTATTACAACCGCCCGACGCAGGACGGGCTGCTCGCGCATTTCCGGGCGCTCGCCGAGGCGAGCGATCTGCCGATCGTCGTCTATAATGTTCCCGCGCGCACGGTGACCGACATCGGCGCCGAGACGATGTGCAAGCTCGCCGAAATTCCTTCAATCGTCGCGATTAAGGATGCGAGCGGCGATCTTGCCCGCGTGACGATCCACCGCGCGGGCGCAGGCGCCGATTTCTGCCAGCTTTCGGGTAACGACGATCTGTGGCTGCCGCATGCCGCGATGGGCGGCGTGGGCTGCATCTCGGTCACCGCCAATGTCGCGCCGCGCCTCTGTGCCGATTTCGCCGCCGCCTGCGCGGCGGGCGACTGGACGCGCGCGCTGGCGCTCCACGACCGGCTGTTTTTGCTGCACAAGGCGATGTTCTCCGACGCGTCGCCGGGGCCCGTCAAATATGCGCTGTCGCGCATCCACGACTGGTTCGATCCCGAAGTGCGCCTGCCCATCATTCCGGCATCGGCCGCCTCGCGCGCCGCCGTCGACGCCGCGCTCGAAGCGGCGGGAGTGCTATAGACATGAATTTCCACCTCTCTCCGTTCGTGTCGAGCGAAGTCGAGACACCCCGAAGGCGTGCACGGCCGATGGGCGTCTCGACTTCGCTCGACGCGAACGGATCAGGGTTGGCATAAGATTTATTGCAGGTTTCAATGGCCCGTCCGCAGTCCGCCGCCGAATTCGACAAGAAAAAGGTCGTCGCCGAGAACCGGCGCGCGCGCTTCGACTATGCCATCGAGCAGGTGTTCGAGGCGGGAATCGCGCTGCAGGGGACCGAGGTCAAATCGCTGCGCTTCGGCGAGGGGACGATCGCCGAAAGCTATGCCGAGGTGACGGGCGGAGAGGTGTGGCTGATCAACGCCAACATTCCCGAGTTCAGCCACGGCAACCGCTTCAACCACGAGCCGCGGCGGCCGCGCAAGCTGCTGCTCAACGGCCGCGAGATCAACAAGCTGCACGCGGGGGTGATGCGACAGGGCATGACGCTGGTGCCGCTCTCGGTCTATTTCAACAGCCGCGGCCGCGCGAAGGTCGAACTCGCGCTCGCCAAGGGCAAGAAGGCGCACGACAAGCGCGAATCGATCAAGGAACGCGACTGGAAGCGCGACAAGCAAAGATTGATGAAGGAGCGCGGATGAGCGGCAACGCGCCTCGCGACCCCAAAGTCCGCGACAAGGCGGCGGTGATGAACTGGATTCGCCGCAATTCGCCGACGCGCGAGGAGTTGCTGGCGAGCCGCTTCGTCCGGCCGTTCGCGCATCGCGTCGCGCACAGCCATTTGTGGCGCTTCACGCGCACGTCGGTGCCGCGCGGGACCGCGCTCGGCCTGTTCGTCGGCATCTTCCTGCTGATCCCCGGCGTGCAGATATTGGGCGTCGCGCTGCTCGCCTTACCCTTTCGCGCCAATATTCCCATCGGCGCGGCGATGACCTTTCTGTCGAACCCGGTGACGACGCCGTTCATCATCGCCGCATCGGTATGGCTCGGCGACCGCATGTTCGGGCTCCACGCCAATGTGGCGACCTTTTCGGTGATGGTCGAACAGGGGGCGACGGTCGCGCAATGGCTGCGCTGGCTGCTCTCAGATGCCGCGCCCGCGCTGATTGCCGGGCTGTTCGTCATTTCGGCGGTGTCCGCGCTCGTCGGCTATGTGCTCGCGACGCTGATCTGGGACAATTGGATCCGGCTTCGCTGGCGGCGCAAGCTGCAGCTTGCGCGCGACAAACGACTTGAGGCGTCGACGAGCGACGCCGCGGCCGGTTGAACGGCCCCCACGCCCGGTTATAGCTGTCGCATCATCAGCCCGTGCCGCACGCTGCGCGGCGCGATCCTGTTCCGTTTTCAAACTGGGGAAAATCATGATTCGTCCGCAATTCTCTTCGCGCCTCGTGGCGACGGCGGCACTCGGCGCCCTTCTGCTCGGCGCGGCGCCCGCGGCGCAGCTCGCCGCGAAGGAAGAAACCAAGAGCGCCGACGCAAAAGCGTCCGCCAAGCCCGAAATCGGCGACTATGGCTTCGACGCGTCGGGCATGGACAGGACCGTCCTGCCGGGCGACGATTTCTATGCCTATGCCAACGGCACCTGGGCGAAGAATACCGCGATCCCCGCCGACAAGTCGAACTACGGCATGTTCACCGCGCTCGCCGACCTGTCGCAGAAGCGCACGCAGGAGATATTGGAAGCGGCGAAGGGCGATCCGGACAGCATGATCGGGCGCGCCTATGCCTCTTATCTCGACGCCGGGGCGGTCGAGGCGAAGGGGCTGGCGCCGATCGAGCCGTGGCTCGCCAAGGTGCGCGGCGTCGACAAGGCGGGGCTCGCCAAGCTGCTCGCCGAGGCCGACCGCAACGGCATCCAGCATTTCTTCGGCGGCTATGTCGGGCAGGACGACAAGAATCCCGACGTCTATATCTATTCGCTCTATCAGGGCGGCATCGGCATGCCCGACCGCGATTTCTATCTGAAGGATGGCGAGCGCAACGCCAAGCTGCAGGCGGCCTATCTCCAGCATCTGCAGAACGTCCTGACGCTGGCGGGCGAACAGGATGTCGCGGCGCGCGCGCAGGCGATCTATGATTTCGAAAAGCAGATCGCGACCGTCCACTGGGACAAGAACGACAGCAGCGACGCGACCAAGGTCTATAACAAGATGACGATCGCCGAACTGACGCAGGCGGCGCCGGGCTTCGACTGGACGGGCTTCATCCGCGGGGTCGGGGTCAAGGAGGATTCGATCCTCGTCGCACAGCCGAGCGCCTTCACCGGCGAAGCGAAACTGATCGCCGACGCGCCGATCGGCGTGATCCGCGACCTGCTGATCGTCCGCAGCCTCGACGGCTTTGCCGACGTGCTGCCCGACGCGGTGGCGAAGGAAGCCTTTTCCTTCTACGACACCGCGCTGTCGGGCACGCCCGAGATGCAGGAGCGCTGGAAGCGCGCGGTCGACTTCACCACCAACAATATGGGCGAGGCCGTCGGCCAGGACTATGTCGCCAAATATTTCACGCCCGAAACCAAGGCGGAAATGGACAAGCTGGTGAAGAATGTCATCGCGGCGCTGGGAAGCCGCATCGACAATCTGACGTGGATGCAGCCCGAAACCAAGGTGAAGGCCCGCAGGAAGCTCGCCAATTTCACCACCAAGATCGGCTATCCCGACAAGTGGAAGGACTACAGCAAGCTCGAGATCAAGGCGGACGACCTGTTCGGTAACGCGCTGCGATCGAACCAGTTCGCGCACGACGACAATATCAGCCGCCTCGGCGGGCCGATCCGGCGCTGGGAATGGGGGATGACCCCGATGACGGTCAACGCCTACGCCAATTTCGGGATGAACGAGATCGTCTTCCCGGCCGCGATCCTGCAGCCGCCCTTCTTCGACCCCAACGCCGATCCGGCGATCAACTATGGCGGCATCGGCGCCGTCATCGGTCACGAGATCAGCCATCATTTCGACGATCAGGGCGCCAAATATGACGAAACCGGCAAGCTCGCCGAATGGTGGACGCCCGAGGATGTCAAGGCGTTCGAGGCGGCGGGCCAGGCGCTGGTCGCGCAATATAGCGCCTATGAAATCCTGCCCGGCGAGCATCTCGACGGCGAGTTCACGCTGGGCGAGAATATCGGCGACCTCGCCGGGCTGACCATCGCCTATGATGCCTACAAGAAGTCGCTGGGCGGCAAGGAAGCGCCGGTGATCGACGGGATGACCGGCGACCAGCGTTTCTTCCTCGGCTGGGCGCAGGTGTGGCGGCGCAACTATCGCGAGCAGAATCTGTCGCAGCGCATCTCGACCGATGAACATTCTCCCTCGATCCAGCGGAGTTGGGTCTCGCGCAACCTTGACCCCTGGTATAAGGCCTATCAGGTAAAGGAAGGTCAGAAGCTCTATCTGGCGCCCAAGGATCGTGTCCGCATCTGGTGATGCGCGAATAAGGAAAGCCCGAGATTGAACGCGACGCGCCTGCCTTCCGCTGATGCCGACGTCGGCAGGGGGGCGGGCCTCGCCGGGACGACTCCGGCAGGCCTGTCGCGGGTCGACGCGGGGCTGCTCGCCGGGCTCGCGCTGCTGTCGGTCGCGCTCCTGTTCTGGGCGACGCGCGATTCGGTGCTGGCGGCGGGTTTCGTCGCGGGGATCGCGATCGCCGTCGGCGGCGTGATTCTCGCCCGCCGGTTGTTTCCCGCCGCCGCGGCGGGCGAAGCGGGGGCATTCGACTGGACGATGCTGCGGCAGGCCGTCGCGCACGACGACGTCGCCATCGCGGTGACCGATCGGGCGGGGCGAATGGTCTGCGCCAACGACCTGTTCGCGACCTGGATGGGGGGCTTCGTGACCCCGCCCGGGCTGCCACTCGAAGGCCGCGGCGCCGAGCTGCTCAAAAATGCCGGGCGTGCCGCGTGGCGCGACGGCGAGGGGCGCGCCGACGAGATCGCGATCGGCGGCCTGCAACTGCGCGCGCAGGTCACGCGGACGGGACAGGCCGAGGATTATCTGGTCTGGCGTTTCGCGGCGCACGAACGGCTCGACCTCGCATCGGAGATCGTCCGCCATCTCGACGGCCCGGCCGGGCGCACGCTCGGCCAGGCGGGGGTCATGGCGGCGCTGGTCAGCGCCGAGGGGCGGCTGCGCGCCGCCAACGAGGCGTTCCTGCTTCGCGCGCTCGGCGAGGGTGACCGCGCCCATTATGCCGGACGCGACGCGGCGGCGATGCTGCGCCTCGACGATGCCGGTGCGCTCTATTTCGCGCGCGAGGGCGACCGCACGACCCCGGTGCGGATGATCCAGATTCCGCTCGCGCCCGCCGGCGCGGGCGGGCCGATGCTGCTCGCGCTGATCGACGAGGAGATCGGGCCCGCCGACCGCGGCACCGCGCAGACCTATGTCGAGACCTTGCTGTCGCTGCTGCCCTTCGGGCTGGCGATGGTCGATCGTGACGGGCGCTTCCTTTACATGAACCGCGCCTTCATCCGCGCCGCCGGCATCGCCGACGGAAGGATGCCGCGTTACCCGGGCGACCTGGTGGTGGGCGAGGACAAGGGGCCGCTCGCCGACATGATCCGCCGCCACAGCAGCGGACAGCAGGTGGGCGGCGACCTGTCGATCCGGCTGGCCGACCAGGGCGACGAGCCGGTATCGATGCGCGTGGTCGGCGTGCGCGGGCTAGGCGAAGCGGCGGTGCTGCTCAGCCTCAAGGATTCGAGCGAGGAATCGCGGCTGAAGCGCCAGGTCGCGCAGCAGTCGAAGATGCAAGCGGTCGGCCAGCTCGCGGGCGGCGTCGCGCATGATTTCAACAACATCCTGACCGCGGTGCTCGGCGCGTGCGACTTGATGCTGATGCGGCACACGCCCGGCGACAGCGACTATGACGATATCCAGCAGATCCGCAGCAACGCCAATCGCGCCGCCAGCCTGACGCGGCAACTGCTCGCCTTTTCGCGCCAGCAGACGCTGCGGCCGCAGATATTGCAGCTGCCCGACGTGATTTCGGAGGTCTCGCACCTCTTAAAGCGGCTGATCGGCGAGACGGTGCAGCTGTCGGTGCACCACGGCCGCGGACTGGGCGCGGTGCGCGCCGATCCGGGCCAGCTCGAGCAAGTGATCATCAACCTCGCGGTCAACGCGCGCGACGCGATGCCGGGCGGCGGCACGCTGACGATCGAGACCTATCCGGTTCCGGCCGCGGACGTGCGCCATATGGGCAGCGAGATCATGCCTCCCGCCGACTATAGCGCGCTCAAGATCAGCGATACCGGCACCGGCATTCCCGCCGACGTGCTGCCCAAGATTTTCGAACCCTTCTTTACCACCAAGGATGTCGGCAAGGGGACCGGGCTCGGCTTGTCGACCGTCTATGGCATCATCAAGCAGTCGGCGGGCTTCATCTTCGCCGACAGCAAGCCGGGGCAGGGGACGAGCTTCACCATCTACCTGCCGGTCCATCGCGCCGACAGCGGTGGCGCCGTCGCGGCAGCGCCCGCGGTCAAGCCGCGGAAGAGCCAGTGGGGCACCGGGACCATATTGCTCGTCGAGGATGAGGACATGGTGCGCGCGGTCGCGGAACGCGCGCTGGTCCGCGCGGGTTATACCGTCGTGACCGCCGCACAGGGCGAAGAGGGACTGGAACGATTCGGAACGATGGACGGGATCGACCTGGTGATCAGCGATGTGGTGATGCCGGTGATGGACGGCCCGGCGATGGTGCGTGCGATGCGCGCCAAGCGGCCCGACCTTCCGGTGCTGTTCATGTCGGGCTATGCCGAGGAGCAACTGCGCCAGTCGATCGACATCGACCACGTCGCCTTCCTGCCCAAGCCCTTTTCGGTGGCGCAGCTGGCGGAGGCGGCGTCGGCGGCGCTCGACGCCGCGGCGCATCGGGCGTCGCATGACGGATGATCGCCTGATCCTCCTCGTCGAGGACGACGTGCTGATCGGCATGATGCTGGCCGACATGTTCGACGCCCTCGGCTTTCCCGAACCGGCGCAGGCCGCCGCGGTCGAGGACGCGCTCGCGATCATCGACGCGGAGCCGGTCGCGGCGGCGCTCATCGACATCAACCTCGGCGAGACCAAGGGCTGGCCCGTCGCCGACGCGCTCGCCGAGCGCGACATCCCCTTTGCCTTCACCTCGGGCGGCGGCGACGTGATCCCGCCCGCGCACGCGCACCGCCAGCTGGTGTCGAAGCCGTTCCGGCTGAGCGAGATCGAGGCGGTTCTGAAGGATTTCTTCGGCGAATAGCCCGGCATCGCGATATCGCATGTTCTCCTCTTGTTCTTTGAGAACAAATGCCGTACAGAGGTCGGGCGTTGCGATGCTTCTGCCTTCGCTCTAGAGCAGGAAAGGGACGGTAATGGCCGGACAATTGTCACTCGTCGAATCGGGGAAATCAGTGAACGGAACGGACAGGCAGAAGGCGCTCGACGCCGCATTGGCGCAGATCGATCGCGCTTTCGGCAAGGGCTCGGTGATGAAGCTGGGCTCGAAGGAGGCGATGCAGGTCGAGGTGATCTCGACCGGGTCGCTCGGGCTCGACATCGCGTTGGGGGTCGGCGGACTGCCGCGCGGGCGCGTCATCGAAATCTATGGGCCCGAAAGCTCGGGCAAGACCACGCTGGCCTTGCATGCGATCGCCGAGGCGCAGAAGACCGGCGGCACCGCGGCCTTCGTCGATGCCGAACACGCGCTCGACCCCGTCTACGCGAAGAAGCTGGGGGTCGATATCGACGAACTGATCGTGTCGCAGCCCGACACCGGTGAACAGGCGCTCGAAATCGTCGACACGCTGGTGCGGTCGAACGCGATCGACATCCTCGTCGTGGACTCGGTCGCGGCGCTGGTGCCGCGCGCCGAGATCGAGGGCGAGATGGGCGACAGCCATGTCGGGCTTCAGGCGCGTTTGATGTCGCAGAGCCTGCGCAAGCTGACGGGCTCGATCAGCCGTTCGCGCTGCATGGTGATCTTCATCAACCAGCTGCGCATGAAGATCGGCGTGATGTACGGCAATCCCGAGACCACGACGGGCGGCAATGCGCTCAAATTCTACGCCTCGGTCCGCCTCGACATCCGCCGCACCGGCCAGATCAAGGACCGCGACGAGATCGTCGGCAACACGACGCGCGTCAAGGTGGTCAAGAACAAGGTCGCGCCGCCGTTCAAGCAGGTCGAATTCGACATCATGTACGGGCAGGGCATTTCCAAGATCGGCGAGATTCTCGACCTCGGCGTCAAAGCTGGCCTCGTCGAGAAATCGGGCGCCTGGTTCAGCTATGACTCGATCCGCATCGGGCAGGGTCGCGAGAATGCGAAGACCTTCCTCACCGAAAATCCCGAACTGATGACACGGCTCGAAACAGCGATCCGCGGCCGCACCGATGCGGTGGCCGAGGAAATGATGACCGGCCCCGACGACGAGGGCGACGACGACATCTAAGGCGTCGGGATCGCAGCGCGATCCCGACCCTCGCCATCCGGCCGGTCCCGCCCCTCCTGACCGGCTGGCCGACGGCGGCGGGCCCCATGCCCCTTGGACCTGCTCTCTCCCTCTCGCAGGTCGGCCCGCCCGCCGTTGATCCGTTCTGAAAATCCAAACCCTTGCGAAGTCGGCGCTGGACTGGATTCGGGCGGGGATGACCCGCGCAACACGCTCCATGTCCTAGCGCAATCGCGGAGAGCCCGACGAAGCGCCCGATCGCTGGCAGACGCGCATGAGCTGTGGCAAGAACCGGCGCGGAAGGATCACGCTATGCGACGGACGAATCGGGGGTGGGCCGCTGCGCGGATATTGTTCGGCCTGTTCTTCCTCTACGCGCCCTTGATGGTGATCGTTCAGTTCGGCGGACAGAATCCGCCCGAAACGGCGGCGGCGGCCAGCGACTTCGCATCGGCGCTCGACAGGACGGGGTTCATGAATCCGCTGATCATCGGCACCATGCTGGCGGGCGGCGGCGCCTTGCTGTTCGAGCGGAGCGCTCCGGTCGGCCTGATCCTGCTCGGTCCCTCGATCGTCGTCATTGCGGGTTTCCACTGGTTCCTGACCGGCAAACTTCTCTGGGGCAGCATATGGCCCATCTGGTTCGCGTCGCTGGTCTGGCATTATCGCGCTGTCTTTTCCCGGCTCTGGATGCCGCGAACGCGCGAGGGTTGACGATAACGCGTTCGGCAATCCCGCTCGACATAGCGGATTCTGCGAACCATCTTTCCTTTTGGGCGGGTCCGCTCCAAACCGGCATTCAACCCGACGCGAGCCCAGGAGAGTGCAATGAGCCTGATCGTCCACCATCTCAACAACAGCCGTTCGCAGCGCATCCTGTGGCTGCTCGAGGAAATCGGCGCGGCTTACGAGATCAAATATTACGATCGCGATCCGGAGACCAACCTCGCGCCGCCCGAGCTGCTCGCGGTGCATCCGCTGGGCAAGTCGCCGGTGATCGAGGATGACGGCCGGGTGATCACCGAATCGGGGGCGATCGTCGAATATCTCTGCGAGCGCCACGGTGGCGGTTCTCTCGTCCCCGAACGCGGCACCGACGATCATATCCGCCACCTCGAATGGATGCATTTCGCCGAAGGGTCGGCGATGACGCCGATCCTGCTGCGCGTCTACACCGCGCGGCTCGGCGCGGCGGCGGCGCCGCTCGAGGCGCGGATCACCCAGCAACTCGAGTCGCATTTCGCCTATATGGAAAGCCGGCTCCGCCCGAGCGGCCACTTCGTCGGCGACGCCCTGTCGGCGGCCGACGTCATGCTGAGCTTTCCCGCCGAGATCGCGGTGATGCAGGGCATGGCGCCGCGTTATCCCGGACTGGCCGGGTTCGTGAACATGTGCCACGACCGCCCGGCGTGGCGGCGCGCGCGCGAGAAAGGCGGGGCCTATTATGGCTATTGAGCGGCGTTACGCCGTTCGCCGGATCGCGGCGGCCGCTGCCCTTCTCGGTATCGCGGGCGCTGCGCTCGCGGCGCCGCCGCAAGTCGGGCCCGAGGTCGAGCGCGACGTCATCGCGCCCGAAGGCAGGACGTTCGCCCCTGCGCCGGCCGACGAGGAAGGCGCGATCGACCGGTTCGCCGCCTATACGGCGGCGCTTGCCAAGCGCGACTATGACGCCGCCTATGCCATGCTCCGCCTGTCGCTGCAGGCGTCGAGCCCGCGGCTCGAATGGGAGATGAACCTTCGCAAGCGCGCCGCGCTGTGGGCCGACGGAACGATCCGCATCGTGCGGCTGAGCTGGTATCTCGACCCCGCGGGGCAGCCACCGGGCGTCTATGCCGCCTTCGACTTTCGCGGCGACCGCAAGGACGGGACGATGGATTGCGGCTATGTCGTCGTCCACCGCGCCGAACTTGCTGCGCCTTTCACCGTCGTTCGGACCGACGTATCGGAGGTGCCGCCCGACATGATGGAGGATGGCGTGCCCAAGGCGGACGTCCTCCACCAGCTTCCCTGCTATCTGGGTAAGGGGATCGCGACCGCCTTCTGATCGGAACGGCCGCGCGGCGCGAAATCCCTCTTGCGGTCTGCGGTCCGCCTGCGCAGTATCGCCGCGACGTCGCCGGGGGGCGGCGAGCCGTGGGGGGCATATGGGGACTATCGCATTGGCATTGCTGCTGGCGACGGCGGCCGAGCCCGGTATCGCAATCGAAGCGGTGCCCGGCCGCGGCTATACCGCCGCGGTGGAAGCCTTCGATTCGGGCGCAATGACCGGCGTGATGGAACGGATCAAGCGCGCCGCGGCCGAACGCTGCGGCTCGCAGGGGGTCCGGTTCGGCCGCCATTTTTTCGATACCCGGGTCGACACCGCGCGCAAGGTGATGCGGATCGAGAATATGCGGCAATCCTTCTACTGCTTCGACCCGGTGACCGACCCTTATAAGCCGGTGCCCGCAGACTGGACGGCGAGCCCGGAGGAAACCGCGGGTGTGACGGTGTTCGTAACGCGCTTTCTCGACCGGCTCGATCGCGGAGATGCGGCGGGCATGACGATGATGGACCCGCTGGTCGAACTGACGCGCGCCGATTGGGATGGTCTGCGCGAGGCCGCGATTCAGCATCGCACCGGGGGTGCGGGGACGCTGACGCCGAAATTCCAGCTTTGGGCGAACAATCCTGAGGAAGCGGCCTATCCGGGGGCCTATGCGCTCTTCTCGGTGATCGACGATCATCCGGGCATCGAGGGAACGTGCGGCGGCATAGTGGTGTACCGCGTGCGCGCGAACGAATATCGGATCGCTCAATATGACGTCCAATATATCGCCACGGCGCTCGTCGAGCAGCAGGGATTGACCGATGCCGAGCTTGATGGCCTCTGCCAGCGGTGAGGTCTTGCGCGTTGTGCTTGAGAAAACGGCCGTCCCGCACTAGATCGCGCGCATGACATCGACCAACGACATTCGCCGCTCTTTCCTCGACTATTTCGCGGGCGCGGGCCATCATATCGAGCCGTCGGCGCCGCTGGTGCCGCACAACGACCCGACGCTGATGTTCGTCAACGCGGGTATGGTGCCGTTCAAGAATGTCTTCACGGGGCTGGAAAAGCGCCCCTACAGCACCGCGGCCTCGTCGCAGAAATGCGTCCGTGCCGGCGGCAAGCACAACGATCTCGACAATGTGGGCTTCACAGCGCGCCACCATACTTTCTTTGAAATGCTGGGGAATTTCTCCTTCGGCGACTATTTCAAGGAACAGGCGATCCATCACGCCTGGACGCTGATCACCAAGACATGGGGATTGCCGGCGGAGAAGCTGACCGCGACCGTCTATCACACCGACGACGAGGCGTTCGACCTGTGGAAGAAGATTTCGGGGCTGCCCGAAAGCCGGATCATCCGCATTCCGACCAGCGACAATTTCTGGTCGATGGGCGACACCGGGCCGTGCGGGCCGTGCAGCGAGATCTTCTACGATCATGGCGATCACATCTGGGGCGGCCCGCCGGGATCGCCCGAGGAGGACGGCGACCGTTTCGTCGAGATCTGGAACCTCGTGTTCATGCAGTACGAGCAGCTTCCCGGCGGCGAGCGCGTCGACCTGCCGCGGCCGAGTATCGACACCGGCATGGGGCTCGAGCGTGTCGCGGCGGTGCTGCAGGGCGTCCACGACAATTACGACACCGACACCTTCAAGGCGCTGATCGCGGCGTCGGTCGAGCTGACGGGAGTTCCGGCCGAGGGCGCGACCCAGGCGAGTCACCGCGTGATCGCCGATCACCTTCGTGCGTCGAGCTTCCTCGTCGCCGACGGGGTGCTGCCGTCGAACGAAGGGCGCGGCTATGTGCTGCGACGGATCATGCGCCGCGCGATGCGCCACGCACACCTGCTCGGCGCGAAGAATCCCTTGATGTACCGGCTGCTGCCCGCGCTGACCGCCGAGATGGGCGCCGCCTATCCCGAACTGATCCGCGCCCAGCCGCTGATCGCCGAGACGCTCGAACGCGAGGAGACGAAGTTCCGCCAGACGCTCGACAAGGGGCTGCGGCTGCTCGACGAGGCGACGGTGGGGATGGGCGAGGGGGCGACGCTGCCCGGCGACGTCGCGTTCAAGCTCTACGACACATTCGGCTTTCCCTATGATCTGACCGAAGACGCGCTCCGCGCGCAGGGCATCGCCGTCGACCGCGACGGATTCGACGCCGCGATGGCGCAGCAGAAGGCGGCGGCGCGCGCGGCGTGGAAGGGCAGCGGCGAAAAGGCGTCGGACGAAATCTGGTTCGACCTCGCCGAAGCGAACGGCAGCACCGAATTCACCGGCTATGGCGCGACCGCGGGCGAGGGCACGGTGATCGCGCTCGTCAAGGACGGCAAGCCGGTCGACGAAGCCCGGGCCGGCGACGAGGTCATCGTGCTGACCAACCAGACGCCCTTCTATGGCGAAAGCGGCGGCCAGATGGGCGATGCGGGGACGATCGCGACGCTGGAGGGGGCGAAGGCCGCGGTCAGCGACACCGGCAAGCCGCTCGGCCGCCTGCATACGCATCAGGCGAAACTCGAGGCGGGGACGCTGAAGGTCGGCGACACGGTGCAGCTTACCGTCGACGCCGCGCGGCGCGACCGCATCCGCGCCAACCACAGCGCGACCCACCTGCTGCACGCCGCGCTGCGGGGCCGGCTCGGCGGGCATGTGACGCAGAAGGGCAGCCTCGTCGCCGAGGACCGGCTGCGCTTCGACTTTTCGCATCCCAAGGCGCTGACCGCCGAGGAGATCGCCGACATCGAAGCGGAGGTGAACGCGCAGATCCGCGGCAACGAACAGGTGTCGACGCGGCTGATGACCCCCGACGATGCGATCGCGGCGGGGGCGATGGCGCTGTTCGGCGAGAAATATGGCGACGAGGTGCGCGTGCTCAGCATGGGGCAGGCCGATGACAAAAGCTATTCGGTCGAGCTGTGCGGGGGCACGCACGTCCGCGCGCTCGGCGACATCGCGCTGCTCAAGATCGTCAGCGAAAGCGCGGTCTCGTCGGGGGTGCGGCGCATCGAGGCGCTGACCGGCGAAGCGGCGCGGGCGTGGCTCAATGGCCGCGACGACGCGCTGAAGGCCGCGGCGGCGGCGCTCAAGACCTCGCCCGACGAGGTGCCGGCGCGCGTCGCGCAACTGGCCGACGCGCTCAAGAAGGCCGAGCGCGAACTCGCCGAGGCGAAGAAGGCGCTGGCGATGGGCGGCGGCGCGGGCGCGGCGAGCGGCCTGGCGGTCGAAAAGGTCGGCGATACGGCCTTTCTGGCGCAGGTCGTCGACGGGCTCGACCCCAAGGAGCTTCGCGGCACGGTCGACGGGCTCAAGAAGCAGGTCGGCAGCGGCGTCGCGATGCTCGTCGCGGTCAACGACGGCCGCGCCTCGGTCGCGGTCGGGGTGACCGACGATGCGACCGGCAGCCACAATGCCGTCGATCTCGTCAAGGCCGCGGTCGCGGCGCTCGGCGGACAGGGCGGCGGCGGACGGCCCGACATGGCGCAGGGCGGCGGGCCGGACGGCGGCGCGGCCGATGCGGCGGTCGCTGCGGTCAAGGCGGCGCTGGCCGCCTGACCTCAGCCATCATGCCTCGCCGGCCCATTCGGCGGCGAGGCGGCCGACGGCGGCGAGGACGGCCTGATCCGCGTCGCGCATGGTGTCGGTGGCGACCGGGCCTTCATAATAGGCGGCGATCAGCAGCGGCGCGCCTTTCGGCGGGAAGGCGATCGCGATGTCATTATATTTGTTCATCATGCCGGGCGCCATCGCGGTGCCGGTCTTGTGGCCGATCCGCCAGCCCGCGGGCAGGCCGGCGCGCAGGCGCTGGGGACCGGTCGTGGTCGCGACGCCCCAATCGATAAGCCGCGTCCGCGAGGCGGGGCTGAGCGCATCGCCGAGGAGGATGGTGCGCAGCAGCGCGGTCATGGCGGCGGGGGTGGTCGTGTCGCGCACCTCGCCTTCGCCGACGAGGTTGAGGTGCGGCTCGGCGCGATCGAGGCGCGTCACTGGGTCGCCCCAGGCGCGGAACTGGCGCGTCACCGCCTCGGGCCCGCCGACGAGCGGCAGCAGCAAATTGGCGGCGGCGTTGTCGCTCGCGGTGATCGTCGCCTCCATCAGTTCGGCGACGGTCATGCCGCCCTTGGCGACATTCTTCTGGGTGACGGGCGAGTTGGGCAGCAGATCGGCCTCGCCATAGGGAACGCGCCGGTCGAGCGTCAGCTTGCCCTCGTCGACCGCCTTCAGCACCACCGCCGACAGCGGCCATTTGAAGGTCGAGCAGAGCGCGAAGCGCTCGTCGGCGCGATGCCCCGTCGTTCGCCCGCTCGCCGGATCGAGAAAGGCGACGCCGAGCCGGCCGCCGGACTGCTTTTCGAGCGCCGCGAGGCGCCCGGCGGTCGGGTCGGGCTTTTGCGGCTGCTTCGCCGGCGCGTCGCTCGCCTCGGGGGTGCAGCCCGACAGCAGGGTCCAGCCCGCGAAGCCCGCGGCGGGGGCGAGCGAGAGCAGGCGGCGGCGCGACAGCGAAGCGATGGTCATATCGATATTCCTCATGGGCTTGGGTTGGCGAGGCGATATTTCGCCAGTTCGGTCTTGCGTCCAAGCGACGTTAGGTCAGAAGGGGCATTAGATTTTCTAAGGCAAGCGACATGGCGATCACCGAAATCTCGCTCAACCTGCTGCGGGCCTTCGACGCGGCGGCGCGGCAGGCGAGCTTTACCGAGGCGGCGAAGGAATTGTTCGTCACGCAGGCGGCGGTGAGCCACCAGATCAAGGCGCTCGAAGCCTGGCTGGGCAAGAGCCTGTTCCATCGCACCTCGCGCGGCCTGGTGCTGACCGACGAGGGGCTGCTGCTCGCGCCGACGGTCGCCGACGCGCTCGCGCGGATCGAGCAGGGGATCGACCTGGTGCGCGGCGGGGTGGCGCGCGAGCTTCTGACGGTCGGCGTCGTCGGCACCTTCGCGGCGGGGCATCTGATGCGCCGGCTTCCCGATTTCCGGCGGCGCTTTCCGCATATCGAGCTGCGGCTGCTCACCAACAACAACAAGCCCGACCCCTCGACCGACAGCCTCGACCTGTCGATCCGCTTCGGCGACGGCGCGTGGCGTAGCGTCGAGGCGGTGCGGGTGATGGACGCGCCGATGACGCCGCTCTGCGCGCCCGCGATCGCCGACACGCTGCACCATCCCGCCGACCTCGCGCGCTGGCCGCTGCTCCGCTCCTATCGCGCGCAGGACTGGCCGGCGTGGTTCGCCGCCGCGGGAGTGCCGCCGGTCGCGGCGCGCGGGGCACAGTTCGACACCTCGATCATCATGGTGCAGGCGGCGCTGCTGGGCGAGGGCGTCGCGCTGGCGCCCGCCGCGATGTTCGAGCCCGAACTCGCCGACGGGCGGCTGGTGCAGCCCTTTGCCTGCGAGGTCGACGTCGGGGCCTATTGGCTGACGCGGCCGCTGGCGCGAGCGGAGCGGGCGGCCGAGCGGGTGTTCGCGGACTGGCTGGTCGAGCGGGCGGGGATGGTTGGCATGTAGCCCTCTCCCCTGAAGGGGAGAGGGCGGGATGTCTCACCCCTCGATTCCCTTGGCTTTCCCCCACGCGCGCGCGGCGGTGTAGCCGAGGTAGCCGGTGCCGAAGAGCGCGTAGAGCGGCTCCGGAATGCCGGCGAGATAGGCGTTCATGCCGTCGGCGATCCCCCTGGCCATGTCGGGGCGCGCGGCGGCGATCAGGCCCATCGGGATCGCCCAGAGCAAGAGCGCGTACATGACGTAGAGGAAGCTCGGCCGCGCGCGGCTGGTCCAGGGGTCGGCGCTGCCGGCCTCGGCGACGATCGCGGTCATCCGCGTCTTGATCGCCTCCATTTCCTGGCTGCCCTCGAGCTTCAGAAGTTCGAGTTTGGCGCGGTCGCGCGCTTCGGGGTCGGGGATGATCTTGTCGATCAGCTTGGCGACGGGGCCGATCAGGCCTTCGATGATGCTCATTTTGGTGCTCCTGTGGTCAAAGTTCAGGTAAGTTCAGCCCAATGGCGCGCCGCGAAGCGTCAGCCGGGGCCGATGCGATTGGCGAGCCAGCCGTAGAGAAAGGCCTCCTGGCTCGGTCGGCGTTCGGCGAGCGCGATGTAGCGTTCGCCCTGCAGCGCCTCCATCGCGCGCAGCAGCACCGTTTCGCCCGCCGTGCCGCGCGTGCGCAGAAAGCCGTCGAGCGCCGCCAGCGTGCGCGGGCCGACGGCGCGGTCGACGGCGATGTCGGGATAGTCGCGCGCCGCGCGGTTCAGGGCGTTGAGCGCGCGCTGGAGGAAACCCGCGGCGACCGCGGTGCCCATGTTGACGCCGGTGTCGAACAACTCGGCAGCGATAGCGGGCGCACGCAGCGCAACCCGATCGAAGCCGGGGCGCCGCCAGTAGAGGCAGCGGTAGATCGCCGCCGCCTCGTCGCGCGGCAGGTCGCGCATCGTTCCCGCATAGCCCTGCGCGCGGGCCACCGCCTCGGTGATCCCCCAGCAGGTCGCGCCGCCGCGGTCGGCGGGGTGGTTTACATATCGGCCCTCGCGGTCGATGACGGCGTCGATCAGCGCGTCGATGTCGGCGCGGGGCGGGTCGGTGTTCGGCATGAGTCGCTCCTATGGTTGGTTGGATAGGGACAACGAACCATATAGGAACAATGTAGGAAAGGATTTTTTCCATGCGGGCGTTAGAGGTGAGCGAACTGGCGCCCGATCATGGCGGCTGCGGCCTGGTGGACCTGCCCGTGCCCGAACCCGGGCCGGGCGAGGTGCGGGTGCGGGTGCGCGCGGCGGGGGTGAATTTTCCCGACCTGTTGATGACGCGCGGCGGTTATCAGCTCAAACCCGACCTGCCGTTCGTGCCGGGGCTCGAATTCGCCGGCGAGGTCGACGCGCTCGGTGCGGGCGTCGAGGGCTGGACGGTCGGCGACGCGGTGGTCGGCGGCAACCGCTTCGGCGCGATGGCCGAATATTGCGTCGTCCCGGCGCGCGCGCTGCGCCGCAAGCCCGCGGCGCTGAGCATGGAGGAGACCGCGGCCTATGGCGTCGCCTATCTGACCGCCTATGTCGCGCTCGTGCGCTGCGGGCGCGTGACGGCGGGCGACTGGGTGCTGGTGCACGGCGCGGCGGGGGGCGTCGGGCTGGCGACGGTCGATCTCGCCAAGGCGCTCGGCGCGCGCGTCATCGCGGCGGCGAGCAGCGCGGCGAAGCGCGAGGCGATCGAGGGTCTTTACGCGCCCGACGCGGTGATCGCCGCCGAGCCGGGCTTTCGCGAGGCGGTGAAGGCGCTGACCGGCGGGCGCGGCGCCGATGTGATCTTCGATCCCGTGGGCGGCGACGTCTTCGACGAATCGACCCGCTGCATCGCCTTCGACGGACGATTGCTCGTCGTCGGTTTCGCTTCGGGGCGGATTCCCGAGGTTTCGGTGAACATGCCGCTGATCAAGGGCTTTTCGGTCGTCGGGGTGCGCGCGGGCGAATATGGCCGCCGCTTTCCCGAGCGCGGCGCCGAAAATCTGGCGGCGATCGACGCGCTGGCGGCCGAGGGGCGCATCCGCCCGCGCGTCCATGCGGTGCTCGACCTCGCTGACTGGCGCGCGGGTTTCGCGATGCTCGAGCGGCGCGAGGCGGTGGGGAAGGTCATTCTGAAACCATAGGATAAATGCGATTTTTGGTGCCTCCCTGCATAGCTATGCGGGTGATTTTGCGGATGGTCAGCGACTTTGGGCACGGCTAGTCTTCGCGCCATAAGAGGGCACTCGACGGCCCGGCAACGAGACATCCGGGGAGACGATCATGGCCCTAGCGCCCGATACCGCCAGCAGCACCGACCCGCGCCCGGTCGCCGACGACGGCGCCCATGTCGACGCGCCCGAACTGCGCCTGTTCGTGATGGGGCTGTTCTTCATCTTCGGCGGCATCACCTCGCTCAACGACGTGATCATCCCGAAGCTCAAGGAACTGTTCACGCTCAACTACACGCAGGCGATGCTGGTGCAGTTCTGCTTCTTCACCGCCTATCTGGTGATCGGCATTCCGGGAGCGAAGCTGGTCAAGAAGATCGGTTACATGCGCGGCGCGGTCGCCGGGCTGCTGACGATGCTGGTCGGCTGCCTGCTCTTCATCCCGGCATCGCAGCAGGCAGTCTACGGCCTCTTCCTCCTCGCCCTGTTCGTCGTCGCGAGCGGTGTCGTGATTGTGCAGGTGGTCGCCAATCCGCTGATTTCGCTGCTCGGAAAGCCCGAAACCGCGCACAGCCGGCTGACCTTCGCCCAAGCCTTCAACTCGTTCGGGACATGGTTGTTTCCCCTTGTCGGTGCCGGCCTGATTCTGGGCTCGCTAAAGGATGTGAAGGCGGCGGACCTGTCGGGGCCAGCGCTGGATGCCTACCGCGTGGCCGAAAGCCAGGCGATCGTTCACGGCTATCTGGGGATCGCGGTGGCGCTCGCGGTGGTGGCTGCGATGGTCTGGAAATTCCGCAACAGGCTGCCCCACGACGCGGCGAGCATGGCAGGGGGCGAATTGGTCCGGCTGCCGCGCTATGCCGCGGGCCTGGCGTTGATCGTCGGCGGCGCGATCGTCGCGACGCGAGCCAATTCGGTCGTCGGCCTGTTGCTCATCCTGCTCGCGCCCGTGATCTGGCTGTACGGCAACGATCTTCTGAAACGGCGCCGCTTCGGTTTCGGCGCGCTCTGCATCTTCCTCTATGTCGGCGCCGAGGTGTCGATCGGGTCGCTGATCATCAATTATCTGGCGCAAGAGCGCGTCCTCGGCCAGCCCGAATCGGTCGTCGGCTGGATGGTGGCTCTTTACTGGGGCGGCGCGATGATCGGCCGCTTCATCGGATCCCTCCTGATGTATCTCAGGGTCAGCCCCGGCAAGCTGCTCGCCTTCAACGCGGTCGGGGCGATCGTCCTGATCCTGATCTCGGCGAACAGCAGCGGGGCGGTTTCGGCCTATTCGCTGCTCGCCATCGGCCTGATGAACTCGATCATGTTCCCGACGATCTTCAGCCTCGCCTGCGAGAAGCTCGGAAGCCGCGCGGCGGACGGGTCGGGGATCATCAACGTCGCGATCTTCGGCGGCGCGGTGGTGCCGGTGGCGACCGGGGCGCTCGCCGACGCGACCGGGGGCAATCTCGCGCTCGCGCTGACGCTGCCCGCGCTCTGCTATGCGGTCATCGCGGCGTTCGGCATCTTCGCCCGGCGTCCGGCAACCGACGCGGACGCGGCCGCCGCCTGATCCGATCGTCCTAATGTTCGCGCCCGGCCTTCCACAGGGTCTGGGTGAGCGGCTCGAACAAATAGGTGAACGCGGAGCGCTTGCGCAGCGGGATCAATATCTCGGCGGGCAGGCCGGCGCGTAGGCCGCCATCGGGGCGGACCGCCTGGATTTTCGCGGTCTCCCTGGGCGGGACGACGACTTCGAGCGAGAAATAGCGAAGGCCCGTTCGCGGGTCCTCGAGGCTGTCGGCCGAGATTTTCGCGATGCGGCCCTTGAGGACGGGGAGGCTGCGCTCCTGAAGCGCGGGGAAGCGGACCTGCGTTTCCATGCCGACCTTGATGTCGTCGGCGTCGGTCGGCGAGGCCTTGGCGAGGACAACGAGATTGCGGTCCTGCGGGACGATCTCCATCAGCGTGTCGCCGCCCATCGCGACGCCGCCCACGGTGAAGATCTTGAGCCCGACGATGCGTCCGCTGGCGGGCGCGCGGACGACCGAGCGGGTGAGCTGCTCGCGCGCGGCGAAGAGTTTGGGCTGGAGGCTGTCGAGCTGGACCTGGACCTCGCGCAGCCGGGTCGCCACCTCTTCCATCATCTGTTTATGGAGCCCCGCGATCTCGAACTGCGCTTCGCCCACCGCTTCGCCGGTGCGGGCGATGTCGGCCTGATAGGCGCCGTAATCGCCGTCGAGGCGCGCCGCGTCGCGCTCCATCGCGCGGATGCGGTTGAGCGAGACGAAGCCGCGATCGACGAGGCTCCGGAGCCCGTCGAGCTCCTCGCCGATCAGCCGCTTCTGCTCGCGGTTCGAGGCGATCTGGTCGCGCATGCCGACGCTCTGCGCGTCCTGCTGGCGAATGCGTTGGGTCAGGACGCCGCGCTGGGTCGCCAGCGCCTCGCGCCGCGCGCGGAACAGACGGGTCTGCCCCTGGAGCGACTGCGCGGCCATCGCGCGGTCGCCGGCGGGCAGCGCCGCGAATTCGGGCGGCGCGGCGACTGCGGACGCGCCCGTCAGCTCGGCGACGAGCCGCGCGCGCTCGGCGAGCAGCGCGACGACCTGGCCCGCGAGGCCGCGTTCGGCGGCGAGCAGTTCGGACGCCGATATCCGCATCAGTTCCTCGCCCTTGACGACATTCTGCCCCTCGACGACCGCGAGCGAGGTGACGATGCCGCCCTGTTCGTGCTGGACCGCCTGGCGGTTGCCCGAAACCGCGACGACGCCCTCCGCGAAGGCGCCGGCGTCGAGGGGGATCAGCGCGGCGAAGCCGAGCAGGCCGACGAAGAAGGCGAGCGCGATGCCGCCGCCGATCCGGAGCTCGCGGCGCACCGAATCGCTGCGTGCAAGCGCGTTGCCGTCCGCTCGCGCGTCGTGCCAGCGGCCTGGGGTCATGTCGTTCATTTTCCTGCCTCCCGGTTGATCGGCACCACATTGGCGCGTGCCGCGGCCTCGCGCAGCGCCTCGAGCACCGCCTCGCGCGGCCCGTGGTGGACGATTTCGCCGGCGGCGAGCACGAGCAGGCGGTCGGCGTTCGCGAGAATCTGGGGCCGGTGCGCGACGATCAGCACCGCGGCCTTTCGCGCGCGCAGCGTCGACACGGCGTGGATCAGCGCGGCTTCGCCCTCGGCATCGAGCGCCGAATTGGGCTCGTCGAGGACGATGAGCGCGGGGTCGCCATAGAGCGCGCGGGCGAGCGCGATGCGCTGCGCCTGCCCCGCGGACAATTGGTGCGCGCCCTCGCCGATGCGCGTTTCATAGCCGCCGGGGAGGGCGAGGATCAGCTTGTGGACCCCCGCGAGCTCGGCCGCGGCGATGGTGCGCCGGCCGACGTCGTCGGGCTCGTCGCCGCGGTCGCACGCGAAGCGCGAGATATTCTCCGCCACGGTGCCGGGGAGCAGCGCGCTGTCCTGCGGCAGATAGCCGATGTGCCTGGCGAGCGTTTCGGCGTCCCAGTCGCGCGCGCTGGCGTCGTCGATCCGCACCTCGCCGAGATCGGGCGCGATCGCGCCCGCGGCAACCCGCGCGAGCGTGGTCTTGCCGGCGCCCGATGCGCCGATAACCCCGCAGATCTCGCCGGGCGTCAGGCCGAACGAGACATTCTTGAGCAGCAGCGCCGACCCGTCGGGGCTGCGCACGACGACGCGGTCGAGCGTCAGCCGCCCGGTCGGGTCGGGCAGGCGCAGGCGCGGCGCGGCCTCCGCCTCGGTCTGATCGAAGAGGGCCGCGAGGCTCTGCATCGCCTGGCGGCTCTGAACGATCGCGGGCCAGAGGCGCACGAGCTGCTCGACCGGCTGCAGCCCGCGGCTGAGCAGCACCGACGCGGCGATGATCGCGCCCATCGAAATCTGCCCCGCGACGGCGAGCCAGCCACCGACGCCGAGCGCGAGCGACTGCATGAACATGCGCGTGAACTTGACGATCGCATTGTAGCGGTTGTCGGACGCCTGCGCGGTCGTCGTGGCGTCGAGCCCGCCGCCGCGATCGGCGAGGTGGCGCCGGATCATCGCGGTGCGCATCCCCATCGCGCGCACGACTTCGGCGCGGCGGAAGGTCGCATCCTGGCTGGCATAGGCGCGGCCGTTGGCGGCCCGCGCTTCGTCCTCGATGGGCTTCGACCGCCGGGCATGGGCAACCGCGAGCCCAACCAGGACCGCGCCGCCGCCGAGCACGAGCAGCCCGAGCACGGGATGGATCAGGAAGGCGACGACGAGATAGATGGGGGTCCAGGGCGTGTCGAAGATCGCGGTCGCGGCCTGCCCCGAAAGCGCGCCGCGCAGCTGGTCGAATTCGCGCATGACCTGCCCCGATTCGACGGCGGCGCGGGTGCCGCTTCGCCGGGCGAGCAGCCGGTCGAGGATCTCGCCGGCGAGCAGGCGATCGAGGCGAAGCGATACGCGCGCCATCAGCTGCGACCGCACCGCCTCGAGCGCGGAGAGGGTAGCGATGGCGACCGCGACCAGCATGGTGATCCACAACAGGGTGAAGAGCCCGCCGGTCGGGACCACCCGGTCGTAGACCTGCATCATGTAGATGGTGGGCGCGAGATAGAGGATGTTGATCAGCGCGCTGAACGCCGCCGCGATGGCGAAATGGCGCCGGCACGCCCGCATGGCCGGCTCGAGCGGCGCCGGGGCCTTCATCCAGAACAGTCGCATCTATCCCCCCAATCCCCCCATCCCCCCTCGATCCTGTGTGACGAACGCCGAACCGCGGGCCGGGGAGGCGGGGGGGAGCGGTTCGGCGCTCGATCCCGCTACGGGATCAGGTAGCAGCTGACGTCGGGTAGCTCGCTGCGCAGGCTTTCGAGTTTCGACGCGAAGAAGACGTCGCCGTCGAAATCCTCTTCGTGGATCATCGACCACGGGTTCGCGCGGACGCTGTGCTCGACCAGGTTCCCGCCGGCATCGATCCGGCTGTCGATCCCCGTGAGCGATCCGCGGAAGCGGCTGCCCAGATCGTCGAAGTCCCAGTTCCCCTTGTCGGGAAGCCGCATCATCATCTTCAGATCCTGTTGGGACAGGAGGAAGCCGGTGTCTGCCGCTTGTCCCGCGACGCCGATCGCGAAATCGACTTCGTCCTGCGGGCGCAGCGTTCCCACCACCTGGTCGCTGCCGCCGCCGCCGTTGAACACGAGCCGGTGGTCGGATGCGAGCCGCGAGATGTCGACGATGTCGTTGGCGCTGCCGGCATTGACGGTGATCGTGCTGTAGTCGAGGCTGGTGGTCGTGAAATCGCCGACGACCGATACGGTGTCGCCGTCGTTCGCGCCCTGGTTGAGCCCGCCGCCGTCGTTGGCGGTGACCGCCAGCGTGTTGATCACGATCTCCTCGATATTGTCGAGTTCGGCGACGACCGCGGCATTGTTGGTGCCATTGCGGGTGACGACGATCTCGGTCGCCGCGAGCAGGCCCGTGATCCCCGCCGCCACCGCTTCGGCACGCGTGAAGATCGTGAAGCTCTCCGCCCCGGCGACGCCGTTGAGCTGATAGGTGTCGACGCCGTCGCCGCCGTCGATCCGGTCGCGGCCGCCGGTCGCGCCGGTCTGGACGAAGCTGTCGTTGCCGCCGAAGCCCGAGATCGTGTCGTTGCCGCCGCCGCCGTCGATGACATTGGCGCCGGCATTGCCCTGGATGATGTTGGCGAAGCCGTTGCCGGTCATGTCGATCGCGCCGGTCCCCGCCACATTGTCGGTCGTGAACAACTCGATCTCCGCGGCCGCGCCAAGGACGTAGTTGACGCTGGTCAGGACGCGGTCGCTGCCTTGGCCGGCCGCCTCGACCACGACGTCGCCGGCATCGTCGACGAAGTGCATGTCGTTGCCGAGGCCGCCGTTGGTCGTGTCGGCGCCGACGCGGCCGTTGAGGATGTCGTTGCCGCCACCGCCGACGAGCGTGTTCGCGGCGGCATTGCCCTGGATATGGTTGTCGAGCCCGTTCCCCGTCAGGTTGATCGCGGCGACCCCATTCATATTGTCGGTCGTGAACAGTTCGACTTCGGCCGCGGCCCCCAGCGTGTAGCTGGCGCTCGCAAAGACGCGGTCGTTGCCCTGGCCCGCGGCCTCGACCACGACATCGCCCGCGGCGTCGACATAGTGCATGTCGTCGCCGAGCCCGCCGTTGGTCGTGTCGTTGCCCGCGCCGCCGTTCAGCGTGTCGTTGCCGGCGAAGCCCGACAGGCTGTCGTTGCCGCCGCCGCCGCCGAGGATGTTCACGCCGGCGTTGCCCTGGATGATGTTGGCAAAGCCGTTGCCGGTCAGATTGATCGCGGTGGTCGCGGCGGCATTGTCGGTCGTGAGCAGCTCGATCTCCGCCGCCGCTGCCAGCGCGTAGCTGACCCCGGCGAGGACGCGGTCGCTGGTGCCTTCGCCCGCGAGCTCGATCACCACGTCGGCCGCATTGTCGACATAGTGCATGTCGTTGCCGAGGCCTCCTTCGGTCCGGTCGATGCCGACGCGGCCCATCAGGATATCGTTGCCGCCGCCGCCGATCAGCGTGTTGGCGCCGGCATTGCCCTGGATATGGTTGGCAAGCTCGTTGCCGGTCAGGTTGAGGGCGGTGACCGCATTGAGATTGTCGGTCGTGAACAGCTCGACCTCCGCGCCCGCGCCGAGGACATAGTCGACGCTGGTCAGGACGCGGTCATTGCCTTCGCCCACCGCCTCGACCACGACATCGCCCGCGGCGTCGACGAAGTGCATGTCGTCGCCGAGCCCGCCATTGGTCGTGTCGTTGCCCGCGCCGCCGCGCAGCGTGTCGTTGCCGCCATTGCCGTTGAGCAGGTCGGCGCCGGCGTTGCCGTTCAGCGTATCGGCCTGGTTCGACCCGTCGCCGATGTCATCGCCGGCGGTGCCGTTGAGCGTCGACGCAACCGCCGCATCCCAATCGACCCCGACCGGACCGGTGGCACCCGAGGCGATGCCGCTGACCACCACCCGCAGCAGCAACCCGGCTTGTGGGCCGAAGGCTGTCCCCGCGAGATCGGTCGGGGTGAAGGTCGCGCCCGTGGCGCCGCCGATATTGGTCCAGACCGTCCCGTTCGCCGACGATTGCCATTGATAGGTGAAGGGTTCGGGGACGGGTATGGCGTCGGTGTTCACCGTGAGCTGCTGGCCCTCGGTCGGGGTCAGGTCGCCGATCACCGGCGTGCCGATGTCGAACGAAAGGTCGGCGAACTGGACCCGTTCGATGTTGCGGAGCGTGTCGGTGCCGTCGAGAAGCGTTCCGCCGACATGCGCGACGGTGACCGTGCCATCGTCATTGTTGGTGATCGTGTAGTTCGCGCGAATGTCCGAGAAGACGGCGGTATCGACGTCGCCGGTCCCGTCGGCGGTCAGGATTTCGCGAACGATGACCAGCTGGCCCGGATTGTAGGTGCCGTTGAACATCTGCGTCATCAGCTGGGTCATGCTGTCGGCGGTCGCGATTTCCGGCCCGGTGCCGTCGGCGTTGGCGCGGACGCTGATCCGCACGTTGAGCCATTTGTCGCCGTCGATGATATCGTCGCCGCCATTGCCCTGGATCAGGTCGCTGCCGTCGCCGCCGAGGATGATGTCGCCCGCGGCGAAGGAGGTGACGCCCGCGCCGAGGACATCCTGCAGCCCCGCGATGAGGGCGATGCCCTGCGCGTCGAGACCGCTGCCGAGATAGCCGGTCGACCCTCCCTGATCGGCGGGAGCGAGCGTCGTCGCATCCTCGTCGGATCCCTTGAGGATATCGTTGAAACGCGTCCCCGAAAGGCCTTCGATCGATTCGAACTCGTCGAGCGCGGTATCCGACGGAAAGACCGGACTTTCGTCGAACACGATCGGGATCGACAGGTCGGCGTTCACGCCGGCGGCGTTGTCCTTGTAGGTCGCCCAGTCGAAGCCCGACATGCCGGCCATCTTGCCGCGGCCGAGGCTGCCGACCATGATGTCGTCGCCGCCTTCGCCGATGAATTCGTCGAAGCCGCCGTCGCCGAGGAAGACATCGTTGCCGTCGATGCCGTCGTGCGCGAAGATCTCGTCGAAATTGTCGCCGGGCGCGCCGTCGAAGGTACCGGTTTCGAGCCAGTCGTCGCCTTCGTTGCCGAGAATGCGCTCGGCATTCTTGTTGCCGAGGATGAAGTCGTTGCCGGTCCCGCCGAAGACTTCGGACCCTTCGTCGGTGCCGAGGACGATGAAGTCCTGACCGTCGCCGGCCAGGACGAGATCGAGGCCCGGCCCCGCGTGAACGACGTCGTTGCCCGCGCCGGCCTTGATATTGTCGTCGCCGCCGCGGTCGCGGATGATGTCGTCGCCGTCGCCGCCGTTGATGATGTCGTTGCCGAAGCCGCCTTCCATATTGTCGTTGCCGCCATCGCCATAGAGCGTGTCGTCGCCGATGCCGGCGATGATCGTGTCATTGGCGTCGGTGCCGCCGAGCACGACATGGTCGCCGCCGGTGTAGCGCAGATAATTGGTGTCGGCGCCGGGCGTCCCGGGATCGTTGCGGATGACGAGCGGGGTGAGCAGGCTCGCCCCTACCGGATCGAGCGAGCCGAGTTCGGGATTGAACTGCACCGCCTGATTGACCTCGAGGATCAGTCCGGGGGTCGAGAAGACGTCGGACGGCAGGTGCGTCGCGTCGGTGTGGCGCATGATCATCGAGGCGAAGCTGTTGTTCTCCATCTCGCTGAACAGGTGCAGCCCGTCGAGGCGCTGCAGATAATAGAAGCGGTCGCCGCTCTGCAGCATTTCGAGCTGGATTTCGAACACATAGCCGAAGGTCGAGCCGAGCATGCCGCCGAAGGGCATGATCTCTTCGGCGAGCCCGCCGATCCACAGGTCGACATTTTCGAGCCCGCCCAGGTCGCCGCCGGCGTAGGCGCCCGTGGCGTTGAGGAAGTCGAGCGCGTCGGCCGGAACCTCGAGCCCGCCGAACGAGACGCCGGTGACGAGCGTCAGCGCGGCGTCGCGCTTGCCCTCGATCGTATCCTGGCTCGTGATCGACTCATGCGTGCCATAGGCGGCGATGAAGTTGATGATCGACGCCTCGTTCTTGAGGTGCTGCGCGAATTCGACCCAGCTTTCATAGGGTTTCAGCTCGGCGGCGTTGTTGGTGGCGTCGTAGAATTGGCGCCGCGCCTCGTTGAGTGACGGCACGCCGGTGTCGCGGCCGCGCGCGAGGTTGATCGTCGCGAGGTCGAGCGGCAGGCCGAGCAGGTTGTTGCGCAGCGCGCTGGTCACGAACTCGTCGATCTCGTTGCCGACCTGGCGGGTCATGCCGCGGACGATGGCGCCGGCCGCGATGTTCGCGTCGACCGTGGAGGTGCCGCCGTTATTTTCGAACTGCAGCGGATTGAGGAAGCCCTCGATCAGGCTGATGTGGTCCGCGGCAAAGGCGGGATCGAAGCGATCGATCGATTCGGTCAGCATCGAGTGACCGAAGCGATAGACGACGTGCGCGAATTCGGCGACGATCGAGGGATCGAAGGTCGTGTCGAAGCCGTCGGGGACGAGAAAGGCGTTGATGACCGGCTGGATCTTGCGCGCGAATTCCTCGAACACCAGATGCTGATACTGCATCTCGGTGCCGAATTTCGCGGCCTGGAACAGCCGTTCGCCGTCCCACACCAGCGCGTCGATCGCGGCAGGCCCCACGGGCACCGACGTGACGTCGTCGATCAGCCATTCGTTGAGGAAGGCGACCGCTTCGGCCTGCGTCGCGCCATTGGCGAGCATCTGCGCGGCATCGGCGAGCGTCACTTCCTGGGTGTGCTCGACCAGCCGGTTGTGCTCCGAATGGAAGACGTGGTGGACCGCGGTCAGCCCGATATTCTCATTCGCGCGGCCGTCGCCGGCGATATAATGGGCGTCGAGCAGTTCATTGTCATAGTTTCCGTCGGTCTGCGAACCGTCGCCGTTGTCGAGGCCGATTTCGATGTCGCCGTCGGCGAGCCCTTCGGGCACGGCATTATGCGCGATATCGGCGAGGAAGGCGTGACCGGTGCGGATCGCGAAGACCGCGGTCGGGTCGACCGGGCTGCCGGGGGTGCCCGAGACGACATCGTCGTCGGCGGTATTCGGAATGCCGTCGTCGCCGAGGCCGACGACGATCTGGGCGTAGCCGTTCGCGTCGGGGATGAAATTGCCATATTGGTCGGTGCGCAGGAGCGGCACGTTGCCGACATCGACGTCGTTCAGCTGAATGCCGAGCATCAGCGCCTGCGCCTTGACGTCGGCCCAGGTCGCCATGCCGCTGTTGCCGCCCTCGATCAGCTTGCCGGTCGAAACCGGGCGGTTATCGGCGTCGAGCGCATATTGGCGCACGAACACCTGATGCGACGGGTGCGAGGTATAGGTCTGGTTCTGGTCGACATAGGCGGTCGTGTGATTGACCGGACGGACATCGTCGTCGGTCCCCCACAGGCCGTCCTCGCCCGGCGCGACGCTGGCGCGGGTCAGCACCATGAAATTGGTGCTGCTGGCCGGATCGTAGAGCGGATCGTCGGGTTGCAGCGGAATCATCACCGTGCCGCTGCCGCCCTTGCCGACGAGATCGAGGCCATGGTCGAAGAACTGGCCGAACAGGGTGAACCAGGAATTGAACGAGGCCGAAAGACCCTCGTCGGGCGCGACGTTGGTCAGCTTGACGTTCTCGCCGTCCATTTCGATGCCGTTGGCGGTGAGCAGCGCGGTCAGCGCGCCGTCGGCGGTCGCCAGCGCGGCTTCGGCATCGGCAAGCGCCTGGAGCGCCGCGGCCGCCGCGAGGGCGAGATCGGGATCGCCCGGATTGGCATTGGCGGCGGCGGTCGCCGCGGCGGAGGCGACCTGGGCCGCGGTGACGGCGGCGAACAGGCCCTCGATCGGTTCGAAGGCCGCGGTGATCGTCGCCGCGATCGCCATCTGCTCGGCCGGCGTTTCGACCCCGGCCCGCCCGAGCGCGACCATGATCGCGACCGGATTGGCAAGCGTCTGGTCGACGATCAGGTTGCTGATCGTGCGAACCTGGGGATCGATGACATCGCCGGGTTCGGCGAAGGTGCCGGGGCCGTCGGCGTCGAAGCCGGGGGTATATTCGATCGGGATCGGGGGCGAACCGCCGGGGCCGTCGGGATCGACCAGGAGGGTGCGATAGTCGGTGCCGAGCCGTTCGACGAACGGCTGGTCGGACGCGCCCCAATATTCCTGTCCGGGGAGCAGATGGTTGTAGGTCCCGTCGACCGTGCGCAAACCCCAGGCGAGGTTGTAGGACGGGATCAGTCCGCCAGGCCCGAACAGGGGCTGTCCGGCGGCGTGCGCTTCCGCGATCTTGATCTGCTTGAGGATGAACTCGAGATCGCTCCTGATATAGTCAACCATGTCCGCTTCTCCGAATGGGCACCGGCAAGGGCTCACGCCGAAGGCTTCGGCGCGACGCGTTGCGAGATGCGAAATCGCGATGTGATGGTTTCGAAGGGACCCGCCCCGACACCCTGCTCCCGTGGCCGGATCACCCGACTCGGAAATCTGGCTTCATCATTCGACTTATCGTTCGGCGCGAACAGATCATCTCATGGGTTAGCGCGGGCAGGGTAACTCAATCGGGTGGGGCGGCCTGGAGCGGGCGCGCAAAGAGGGCCCGCGGCCCCCGGCAAGCCGCGCGGCCTTTGGGAACAGGGCCGTTCAGGAAAAGTTGAAGCTGAGCTCGTCCGGAGCGCCGGGATAGTCGGACGCCGACGGCGACCGGCGATCGTCCGAGCGCCGCCAGCCGCCGAATGCCGGCGGAGCGGTGTCGAGCGAGAGCATCGCGAGCCTGTTGACGGCTTCCACCCGGCCGTGGACGCCCAGCGCGCGAAACACCGCGCGGATGTGCATGTTCACCGTGTGCGGCGAGATGTTGAGCCGGCGGCCGATCGTCTTGTTCGATTCCCCCGCCGCCAGCCAGTGAAGCACCTCGCGTTGCCGGTCGGTCAGGCCGCCGACCGACGCGACCCTCGACGGCGAGGCCGTGCCGGGCGGCGCCAGCGCGTCATCGCCGGACTCCGTTTCCGAAAACCGCGGCACATACATGGCGCCCGACGATACCGCGACCATCGCCCGGATCATGGTGTCCGAATCGGTCGCCAGCGGAACCACGCCGTCGGCGCCGGCCGAGATAAGTTCCATGATGGTGTCGCGCCGCGGCTGTTCGACGATGACGAGGACGGGTTGATTGGGAAAGCGCGCGCGCAACCGCTGCATGCCATGCACGCCGTTCAGGCCGGGAAGCGCGAAGCAGAGGATGATGAGCGCCAGCACCGGCATCTTGCCGAGGAATGCGAGCAGCGAATCGAAATCGAAGATTTCGTTCGAATGCGGATCGAGCCCGGCATGGGCGACGAGGTCATGGACGCCCTGGCGAATCAGCGGTTGATGCACGGCCACGACCGTGCGCGACGACGGCTCCCTGTGTTCCATTGGTCTACCCCACCTAAGAAACACATCCGTCGACCCAGCGGAAGGTTCCTGGAATTTTTCGACTCGTTTAACGTCCCATGATATTCCTGTTTCGGCCTTCCTGCAAACGCCTGCTCGACAATAGCGGCGCGAGCGCAGCGTCCCGCCGGGCCCGGCGGTCGGCGATTCTGTTGGATATAAAGGGAAAATATTGGTCGGGACGAGAGGATTCGAACCTCCGACCCCCACACCCCCAGTGTGATGCGCTACCAGGCTGCGCTACGTCCCGACCGGCCCGATTGGGCAGGCGAGGCCCCTAGCGCGGCTTCGCGGGCGATGCAAGGCCATCCTGAGCGAAGGCGGCGCTCGGCGCGCGCGGGCCGCGGAATAATCGTGCGGCGGCGCCTTGACCTGCCCGCGGCGCACCCCATTTGCGCGAAGCCTGCCGGGGGGACGGGATGCAGCCATCGGTTGCGCCACGCTTTCCTGCGTGATAGGCGCCGCGCCATATTTTCGCGCGCCGCTTCCCTTGGGGAATGGCCGCGCTTTCAACGGAAAGTCTTTCATTCATGTCGACGAACTTGCTTCTGACCCAGGCGGCCGGATCCGGGGGCGGGGCGGCCGGATTCCTGATGCTGGTCCCCTATCTGCTGATCTTCGTCGTTTTCTGGTTCTTCCTGATCCGCCCGCAGCAGGTGCGGATGAAGGAGCATCGCGCCAAGGTCGCGGCGGTGAAGCCGCGCGACCAGGTGGTCACGGGCGGCGGCATCGTCGGCAAGGTCACGCGCGTCGACGATGATTTCGTCGATGTCGAAATCGCCCAGGGCGTGAAGATCAAGGTCGTCAAGTCGACCCTGTCGGATGTCCTCCAGCCCGGCGCCAAACCCGCCAACGATTGACGCGGCGCGGCCCGCGCCCGCGGGTCCGCCCCTCCGAACCGGAATCACCCTATGCTCGATTTCCCGCGCTGGAAGACCATCGGCATCAGCATCATCCTGCTGCTCGGCATCCTCTTTACCATTCCGAGTTTTCTGCCCGACCGGGCCTTCAACCAGCTGCCTTCCTTCGCGCAGATGAAGGTCAACCTGGGGCTCGACCTCGCCGGCGGCAGCCACCTGCTGCTCGAGGCCGATCTGGCCGACCTTCAGAAGACGCAGCTCGGCAACATGGAAAAGACGGTGCGCACCGCGATGCGCGGCGACCATGGGGCGGACGACGATATCGCGATCGGCGACCTGCGGCGCACCGCCACGCAGGTCAGCTTTCTGGTTCGCGATCAGGCGCAGCTCGACGAGGCGCGCGAGCGGATGTTCCGCGAGACGCAGGGCGCCGCGATGACCGGCCAGCGCGACTGGAATGTCGGCATCGTCGACACGACGCGCATCGTGATGACGCCGACGCGGGCCGGCCAGCAGCAGGCGGTCAGCCGGGCGATGGACACCGCTCGCGATATCATCGACCGCCGCGTCAACGCGCTCGGCACGCGCGAGCCGACGATCATCCGCGAAGGCGACGACCGCATCGTCGTCCAGGTGCCGGGGCTCAACGATCCGCAGCAATTGAAGGACCTGATCGGCAAGACCGCGAAGCTCGAATTCCGGATGGTCGATGCCAATGCCGACCCCGCCGCAGCGGCCGCCGGCCAGGCGCCGGTCGGCAGCGAGATCGTCCCCTATGCCGCCGGCGAGGGCAATGGTGCGGCGTTCGAAGTGCTGCGGCGCGAGGTGATGATCAACGGCGAGCAGTTGATCGACGCGCAGCAGAGCTTTGACCCGCAGACGAGCATGCCGGTCGTCACCATCCGCTTCGATTCGGGCGGATCGGCGACCTTCGCGCGCGTGACGGCGCAGAATGTCGGCAAGCGCTTTGCGATGGTGCTCGACGGGCAGGTGCTTTCGGCGCCGTCGATCAACGAGCCGATCCTGGGCGGCAGCGCGCAGATTTCGGGCAGTTTCTCGGTCGCCAGCGCCAATGCGCTCGCCATCTCGCTGCGTTCGGGCGCGCTGCCGGTGAAGATGACGGTGGTCGAGGAGCGGACGGTCAGCCCCGAACTGGGCGCCGATTCGATCGAGAAGGGCGTGATCGCGGGCATCATCGCGACCGTGTCGGTGCTGGTGCTGATGCTGGTCGTCTATGGCCGCTTCGGCGTCTATGCGAACATCGCGCTGATCTTCAACGTCTTCCTGATCATCGCGACGATGGCGGCGTTCAACGCGACGCTGACCCTGCCCGGCATCGCCGGCTTCGTGCTGACCATCGGCGCCGCGGTCGATGCCAACGTGCTGATCAACGAACGTATCCGAGAAGAGCTCAAACGCGGGCGAAGGCCGTTCCAGGCGGTCGAACTCGGCTATACCGAGGCGAGCCGCGCGATCTTCGACGCCAACGTCACCAACGTCATCGCCGCGGCGCTGATGTTCTGGTTCGGCTCCGGCCCGATCAAGGGTTTCGCCGTGGTGCTGACCATCGGCATCGTCACCAGCGTCTTCACCGCCGTTACCGTCACGCGCATGTTCGCCGCCCACTGGCTGCGCGCGAAGCGCCCGGCGGCGATCCATCTTTAAGGGAGCGAAACGATGCGCTTGCTGAAACTCGTCCCCGACGACACGAACATCGATTTCCTGAAGTGGCGCAAGCTGGCGTCCTTCATGAGCTTTATCCTGGTCGTCGTCTCGATCGCGCTGGTCGCGGTGCGCGGGCTGAACCTGGGGATCGACTTCGTCGGCGGCCAGTCGGTCCATGTCGAATTCACCGGGGACATGCCCAAGATCCAGGATATCCGCGAGGCGGTCGGAAAGATCGGCCTGGGCGAAGCGACGATCCAGCAATTCGGGTCGGACAAGGCGGTGTCGATCCGTACCGCGCTGCCCGATGGCGACAAGGCCGCGGCGGAGATCGCGGGGCAGAAGCTGGTCGACGGGATCCGCAAGGCGTTTCCGACGGCGCACACCGGCGCGGTCGAGACGGTGTCCGGCAAGGTTTCGGAAGAGTTGTTACGAACCGGTGCGATCAGCCTCGCGCTCGCGATGCTGGGCATTTCCATCTATATCTGGATCCGCTTCGAATGGCAGTTCGGCGTCGGCGCGATGGGGCGCCTGTTCCACGAGGTCGCGCTGACCTTTGGTTTCTTTGCGGTGACCCAGATCCAGTTCGACCTCAACAGCGTCGCGGCGCTGCTGACGATCGTCGGCTATTCGCTGAACGACACCATCGTCGTTTATGACCGGGTGCGCGAAAATCTGAAGAAATATCGCAAGATGGAGATCGTTCCGCTGCTCAACCTCAGCATCAACGAAACGCTGTCGCGCACGGTGATGACGAGCGTTTCGGTGCTCATGGCGCTGGCGGTGCTGCTGATCTTCGGTCCCGACGTGATCTTCGGCTTTACCGCGGCGATGCTGCTCGGCGTGTTCGTCGGCACCTATTCGTCGATCCTGATGTCGACCCCGGTGCTCGTCTGGCTGAAGGTCGGCCCGCACAGCTTCGTGCCGCGCACGGCCGACGGCGGTGCGGAGCGCGTCGCGCGGTCGGACGATGGAGCGGTGGTCTAAGCCGAAGCCAGGCCCGCGCAGCGGCGGAGATGCTCGGCCAGTTCGCGGCCGTTGCGGTCCCAGTTGAAACGGCCGGCGAGGCTTGCGGCGACCGCCGAGGGGAGCGGCGGAGCGGCTAGGATCGCCGCCACGGCGTCGGCGATCGCCTCGGGATTCCGGTCGACGATGCGGCCCGCCGCCGGTGAAGCGACGAGTTCGGCGGCGCCGCCCGCGTCGCTGATCACGATCGGGGTGCCGCAGGCGAGCGCTTCGACCCAGGCGTTGGCGAGGCCTTCGCTGACCGAGGGCATGACCACGACATCGGCGGCGCGATAGAGCTGCGGCAGGTCGGCATTGGCGACCGGGCCCATCAGGTGGACGCGGTCGGCAACGCCGAGGCGCTGCGCGAGCGCGCGGTAATGACTTTCCTCTTCGCCCGCGCCCGCGAGCCAGTAATGGACGCCGGGCAGCGCGGCGAGCGCCTCGATCACCAGCACCTGCCCCTTGCGCGGGATCAGCGCGCCGACGGTCGCGATCGCCGGAGCCTCGCCCATGCCGAGCGCGGCGCGCGCGGCGGCGCGGTCGCCGGGCGAGAAACGCGCGGTGTCGATGCCCGTATAGTGAACCGCGATCTTCCCCGCGTCGATGCCGATCGCCGCCATGTCGCGGCGCATCGCGTCCGACACGGCGAGCATTCCAGCAGCGCGATTTGCGGCGGCGAGAAGCTGGGGGCGGCTCGCGGGGTCGTGGCCGAAATGGCTGATATCGGCGCCACGCGCCTTGACCGAAAAGGGCAGGCCCAGCGCCGCCGCGACGCGCATCGCGGCGGGGCCGTCGGGATAGAAGAATTGCGCGTCGACGACGTCGAACGCCTGCCCGCGCACCGCCGACAGCACCGCGCGCGCGACCTGCGCCGGGGTGAAGCGCGCGCCATGGCGCGGGATCAGCGCGAAGCGCGGGCGCTGGACGGAAAGGCCGTTCCAGTCTTCGCGGCGCGGCAGCGCGCGAAGCGCGCGGTAGCGCGGGTGCAGCGACAGGGGGAAGGGCGGCAGGCCGACCGGCGCGACGACGGTGAGTTCGATGCCGGGCTGGGCGGCGAGCGCGCGCAGGCTCTTTTCGACGAACAGCCCGAAATTGGGGCGCGCCGCGTCGGGGAAGAGCGTGGCGATCGAGAGGACGCGGAGGGAGGGCACGTCGGGCAGCGGTCCTAAAGCGTCCGGATCAGCCGCACCGCAACCGCGGCCCAGGGCGGATTGCTGACCACCTGCTGCCGCTGGCCGGTACCGAGCGGGAGCAGGTGGAGCTTTTCGCCGTCGACGTTGAGCAGCCGCGCGAAGACGAAGCGGCCGGCGGGGCGAGGGACGAGGAGGTCGCGGTTGAGCGCGCTCGTCCAGTCGCCCTCGATCCGGCGACACCAGATTTCGTCGCCGGCGCGATAATCGCCGATCGACGAGGTGACGCGCACCGCGATCATGTCCTCGGTCGGGCGCGCGGTCAGCGCCTGTTCGGTGCGCGTCGGCGCGGTGGCGCCGTCCGCGCCCAGCAGCGCGGTGATGCTGAGCTGGGTATCCTGCGGGAGCTGGACGAGCTCGGCGGCGTCGACCCCGAGCGCCTTGGCGATGCGGTTCATCCAGCCGAGCGACAGGGTGCGGGTGCCCGTTTCGAGGCGGCCGATCGTCTGCGCGGTGGTCGGCGGGTCGCAGCGGAGCGCGACCTCCTCCAGCGTCAGGCCCTTGGCGCGGCGGACGGCACGGATGCTGTTGATCATCGCTTTTCTCACATAACCAATTTGGTTTCTTCTTTCCTACATTATGATCCAATGTCAAGCGGGTTGTCCCACAAAGGAGAATCGCATGACCGCACGCCGCCTCGAAACCCGTATCCATCCCGACGACCGGCTCGATCCGGGCAAGCGGGGGCCGCAGGTGATGCGGCATGTGACGGTCAATGTCGCCGAAAGCCCGATCGCGTGGCTCGCGGCGCGCGGGCATCTGAGCGCGGCGCAGCTTGGCGCGGGCGAGCGGCTGCGCGCCGATTACGAGCGCGCGGGACTGGCGGCGCGGGTGACGATGCGCTGGGACGCGGCGCCGCCCGCGAAGAGCCGCGGCGGTGCGCGCGCTTCCGACGCGTCGCTGGCGCGGATCGACGCGCACCGGCGCTTTCACGCGGCGCTCGGCGCGGCGGGGCCGGGGCTCGCCGATATCTGCTGGCGGGTGATCTGCGCGGGCGAGGGGATCGGCGGCGCGGAGAAGGGGCTCGGCTGGCCGGCGCGGTCGGGCAAGCTAGTGCTGGGGCTGGCGCTCGACCGGCTGGCGCGGTTTTACGGGACGGGGTGAATCAGGACGATGGCTGGAAGCGACCGGTTGCGGTCATTCTTCTCCCCTCCCGCAGGCGGGAGGGGTCGGGGGTGGGCAGCGACGTTGCGATGGCCCACCCCGCTGCGACTGGGAAACAAGTTTCCAAGTCTCGCTGCCCCTCCCGCTTGCGGGAGGGATGAAGTGTGCCGCCCTCAACGTCCGCTCCCCACCTAAAGCCGACGTTATCCCAGCGCCTCGACCTCTTCGGCGAGCGCGAGCCAGCGGTCTTCGGCGGCGGCCTTTTCGCTGCGCAGCGCCTCCAGCTTGCCCGTCAGCGCGGTGAAGCGGGCGTGGTCGCGGGTGAAGAGGCTGCCGTCGGACAATTCGGTCTCGATCCCCGCCATCTCCGCCTCGATCGCCTCGATGCGGGCGGGGAGGAGGTCATAGTCGCGCTGGTCCTTGTAGCTCAGCTTCCGGCGCTGTTGGGGCGGGGGTGGCGGCGCCGCCGCGGCGGTCGATGCTTTCGCTCGCGTCGCGGCGGGCTTCACCCGTTTCGCTTCCCAATCGGCGTAGCCGCCCGCGACGATATCGACCTTGCCCGATCCGTCGAGGCCGAGCGTCACGGTGACGGTGCGGTCGAGGAAGTCGCGGTCGTGGCTGACGAGCAGGACGGTGCCGGCATAGTCGGCGATGACTTCCTGCAGCAGGTCGAGCGTTTCGAGGTCGAGGTCGTTGGTCGGCTCGTCGAGGACGAGGAGGTTCGATTCGCGGGCGAATTCGCGCGCGAGCAGCAAGCGCGAGCGTTCGCCGCCCGACAGCGCGCCGACGCTCGCCTCGACGACGCCGGGGTCGAACAGGAATTCCTTGAGATAACCCTGGATGTGCTTTTTGACGCCGCGCACCTCGACCCAGTCGCCGCCGTCGGCGAGGATGTCGCGCACGCTCTTGTCGGGCGACAGCAGGCTGCGCTGCTGGTCGATGACGATGCCGTCGAGCGTCGGGGCGAGGGTGACGCTGCCCTCGTCGGGCGCGATCTCGCCGGTGAGCAGCTTGAGCAGGGTCGACTTGCCCGCGCCATTGGCGCCGACGATGCCGATGCGGTCGCCGCGCTGGACGCGGAAATCGAGATCCTTGATGATCGTGCGGTCGCCGAAGCTCTTGGACACGCCCTCCGCGACGATCACCGATTTCGAGCGGACATCGTCGTTGGCGAGGCCGAGCTTGGCGACGCCGGGGCCGCCGATCATCGCGGCGCGGGTGGCGCGCATTTCCTTCAGTTTTTCGAGCCGCCCCTGGTTGCGCTTGCGGCGTGCGGTGACGCCGCGTTCGAGCCAGTGCGCCTCGAGCCGCAGTTTCGAATCGAGGCGCTGGGCGGCGCGGGCTTCCTCGGCGGCGACGGCGTCGCTCCATTCCTCGAAGCCGCCGAAGCCGATCTCCTTGCGGCGGATGCTGCTGCGGTCGAGCCACAGCGTCTGGCGCGTGAGGCGGGTCAGGAAGGTGCGGTCGTGGCTGATCGCGACGAAGGCGCCGGTGTAGCGCGCGAGCCAGGCCTCGAGCCAGTCGATCGCGGCGAGATCGAGATGGTTCGTCGGCTCGTCGAGCAGCAGCACGTCGGGGTTCTGCGCCAACGCCCTCGCCAACGCGGCGCGGCGGCGCTCGCCGCCCGAGGCGCTGGCGGCGGCGCGGCTCATGTCGATCCCGAGCTGGTCGGCGATCGCCGCAACCTCGAACTCCTCGGGCGCGTTCGGCGCAGCGATGGCGAAATCCATCAGCGTCGCGAAGGGCGTGAAATCGGGTTCCTGTTCGAGCAGCACGACGTGGGTGCCGGGGACGATGACGCGCTTGCCCTTGTCGGCGTCGATCTGCCCGGCGAGCAGCTTGAGCAGGGTCGTCTTGCCCGCGCCGTTACGTCCGATCAGCGCGAGCCGGTCGCGCTCGCCGACATAGATGTCGAGATCCTGGAACAGCCAGCCGCTGCCCTGAACGAGGCCGAGGCCTTCATAAGATAAGATCGGTGCTGCCACGGGTCAGTACCTGGTCATTGCGCGTTCGAGGCGTCGAAATGGCGAAGATATCGGCTTCGTGTGGCCGCCGCGGATGGTGGTTCCATCTGCAAGGCCGCGCGGAGACGAGATCGAAGCCATTTCGGCGTCCCTTCGGGATTTGACCGATTTTGTCCATGGCCGCGTCAGCGAGCCTTGGAATATGCTCATATACCTGCGTCTCGCTTCCTTGCCCTGAACAAAATCGCTTCAAACCTCGAACGCGCAATGACCAGGTACTGACCCTTAATGAACGGCTCGCTACTGGCGCGTTCAGCATCATGCAAGCGCCGTCGCGGCAAAGGGCGGAACGGCTCCGCTCCGTCAGCGTTACGGGGTGGAGATCATCACGGACCCGAAGTCCGGCGCACAGGAGATTGAAATGACGAAGTCCATGTTCACCGCTATGGCTGGCGGGCTGGCGCTGCTGGCCGCGACGCCCGCGCTTGCGCAGCAAGGAGGAACGACGGTGACGACAGCGACGCAGCAGGGCCCGATCCTGAGCTTCACGGTCAACGAGGAGGTGCGCGCGCGTCCCGACCAGGCGACCGTCGGCGCCGGGGTGACGACGACCGCGCCGACCGCGGTCGCGGCGATGCAGGCCAATGCCGCGGCAATGGACAAGCTGATCGCGGCCGCCAAGGCGAAGGGCATCAAGGCCGAGGATATCCAGACGAGCGGCATCAACCTGTCGCCGCAGTACGACTATAACAACCGTGGCGACGGCCAGCCGCCGCGCTTCCTGGGCTATCAGGTGTCGAACAGCGTGCGCGCGACGACGGGTAATATCGCCGACATCGGGCCGCTGCTCGACGCGCTGGTCGCGGCGGGCGGGACCAATGTCGACGGACCATGGTTCGCGATGAAGGACCCCGAGGCGATGCTGGTCGGCGCGCGCGGCGCGGCGATCAAGGCGGCCGAGGCGAAGGCGCAGGATTATGCGAAGCTCGCGGGTTTCCGCGGTGCCGAACTGGTGTCGATCGGCGAGGGGAGCTTCGGCGGGCCGCAGCCGCCGATGCCGATGGTCCGGATGCAGGCGATGGACGCGGCCGGGAAATCGACGCCGGTCGAGCCGGGGCAGGTCGGCAACACGCTGACGCTGAGCTTTCAGTATCGGCTGGTGCGGTGAGAAATTCCTCCCCCTTTATGGGGGAGGCAGCGAGGCTTGCCAGCTTGCTGGCTTAGTCGCAGCGGTGGGGTGTGGTATCGGCCTGAGACGGCGGTCGAAGAACGCACCATCACCCCCATCCAACTCCGCCTAACCGCTTCGCGGCAAGGCTGCGTACCCTTCCCCCATCAAGGGGGAAGGGGCGCGGAATCCATGCAGACCTACCCCAATTCCCCCTCCGCCCACGGCCACGGCCGTTCGCGGAACCATTTGGTGATGATATATTTGCGCCCCTTGCGCACCTTCATCCCGTGGTGGAGCGTGTCGGCGTTGGGTTCACCGTCCGCGCCGACATTGTTCCAGGCGAGCAGCTTTCCGGTTTCGGGCTGGTGCATCTTGCCCGTCGCGAGGAAGCGCGTCGCGCCGCCGGCGGCGGGCTGGTTCAGATAGACCATCAGCGTCCAGCTCCGCTGGCCCGGCACCGCGCAATAGGTGTCCCAGTCGGCGCCGTGCGGATCGAAATAGTCGGTGTGCGCCTTGAACTCCTGCCCGACGTCGTAGCGCTGGCCCTGCATCGGCTCGCCATATTCGATCGGGATGCCGGTCAACTCGTGGAGCTTCGCATTGACCGCGCGGACGAGCGGGTCGCGGTGGTCGAGGTCGCAGGTCGTGCTGGTGCGGAACGCCTCGTCGCCATTGGGGTCGGCGATCGTCGACGGCCGGACGTCGCGGTCGATCTGCGCGATCAACGCGGCACAGGTTTCGGCGTCGAGGAAGCGCGCGAGCATGAACTGTTCGAGCTTCGGTGTGGGCGCGCGGCGGATGCCCGGGACGGCGGCGAGTCGCCCCGCGGTGCGATCGGCGCCCGATGTCGCCATGTCGACATGTTCATTCCCGGCCATGGCGCGCTTTTTAGCAGGGAAGCGCGGGCGAACAATGCTTGACGAACAGGGCGATGTGCGCCTATCGCCGCGCGCTGTCGGCGGCCTGTCCGCCCGGCATGTGGCGATCATAGCTCAGTTGGTTAGAGCGCCGGTTTGTGGTACCGGAGGTCGCGGGTTCGAGCCCCGTTGATCGCCCCATTTCTCCCGTCATACGAGAGTGTTTGCAGCTTTGGCGTGACTCCGCCTCTGCGTTGCTTTATTACGTCATCACGTAATTTTTGAACGCGAAGGGTCAAGCCATGTCCGCAGTCTGGGATTTCGCCGATTTCGACGATCACGAGCATGTCCACATGTTCCGCGACCGGGCGAGCGGGCTGACCGCAGTGATCGCGGTGCATTCGACCCACCTCGGCCCCGGCGCGGGGGGCGTGCGTTACTGGCATTATCCGCAGCGCGCGGCGGCGATCACCGACGCGCTGCGCCTGTCGCGCGGGATGAGCTACAAGAATGCGATGGCGGGCCTGCCGATGGGCGGCGGCAAGGGCGTGATCCTGGCCGACGACAGCGCGAATGGGGGCGGCGCGAAGACCCCCGAACTGCTCGCGGCGTTCGGACGCGCGGTCGAGTCGCTCGGCGGCGCCTATGTGACCGCCGAGGATGTCGGGATCACCGACGCCGACATGGTCGAGATCGCGAAGCATACCAGCCATGTCAGCGGCCTGCCGGTGGCGAGCGGCGAAGCGGGCGGCGACCCGGGCCCGCTGACCGCGCTCGGCGTCTATCTGGGCATCAAGGCGGCGATCCGCGAGGGTTTGAAGACCGACAGCGCGAAGGGCGTGCGGATCGCGATCCAGGGCGTGGGCAGCGTCGGCGGCGGGGTCGCGCGGCGGCTCGCTGCCGAGGGCGCGACACTGACCCTCGCCGACGTCAACCTGGCGCGGGCGAAGGCGCTCGCCGACGAGCTCGGCGCCGAGCTTGCCGATTCGGCGGCGATCATGGAGATCGAGGCCGACGTGCTGAGCCCCAACGCGCTGGGCGCGATCCTGACCGAGGCGAGCATCGAGCGGCTGCGCGTGCCGATCGTCGCCGGCGGGGCGAACAATCAGCTTGCGACCGCGGCCGATGGCCAGCGCATCCATGACCGCGGCATCGTCTATGCTCCCGACTATGTGATCAACGCGGGCGGCATCATCAACGTCGCGCTCGAATATCTGGGGCAGGGGAGCCGCGAAGAGGTCGAGAGCCGGATCGGCCTGATCCCCGGCCGTCTCGCCGAGATCTGGGCCGAGAGCAGGGCGAGCGGAACGCCGGCGGCGGCGGTGGCCGACCGGATGGCGCAAAAGCTGATCGGGCGGGGATAAAGGCGCCTCGTCCCCGTGAAGGCGGGAACTGGTCGCGGCACGGCATTGGGCCGCTATGCCCACCCCGCTGCGACTAGGGAACGAGTTCCCAAGTCTCGCTGCCCCTCCCCTGAAGGGGAGGGGTTTTGTTGTTGGCGATTTCCGCTAAGCCCGTTGCCGCATGAAGCGGCATTTCTATCTCGTCAGTGGCTGGGCGTCGCTCGGGCTCGGCGCGCTCGGCGCGTTCCTGCCGCTGCTGCCGACGGTGCCGTTCGTGATCCTCGCCGCCTTCTGCTTCGCGCGCTCGTCGCCGCGGCTCGAGGCGTGGCTGGTGACGCATCCGCAGTTCGGCCATCATATCATCGCGTGGCGCGAGAAGGGCGCGATCAGCCGCAAGGGGAAGATCGCCGCGACCGCCGCCTTCGCGCTCAGCATAATTCTCGCCGCGATCTTTTCGCCGTGGCCGTGGGTGATGGCGCCGGTGATCGCCGCCGCGGTGACCGGAAGCTGGATATGGACGAGGCCGGAAGCATAGCTCCCGGCTCCGCCGTTTCATGCCCTCGCCGCGTCAGAAATCGACCGACACGCGCCCGTAGACGAAGCGGCCGCTGAAGCCGAAGGGCGAGAAGGACGAATAGGGCAGATAGGCGTTGTTGAGCCCATAGTCATAGCCGCCCACGACGCCGTAGGGCATGCGGTCGGGATATTCGTCGAGCAGGTTGTTCGCGCCGACCGCGAGCTGGACCGCCTCGACCGGACGGAAGCGCGCTTCCAGATCGACGACCCATTTCGGCGACAGGGTGATGTCGCCGGGAGCGTCGCCCTTGGCGATCGCGATGTCGCCGCTCGGCCCCGGAATGAACACCGAGCCGTAGCGGTTGCCGCGCAGCGTCAGCCCGGCCGGACCCGATTCCCAGTCGAGCCCGACGTTGAGCTTGTTCGACGGCTGGCCGTCGGTCAGCCGCAGGCTTTCGGCACGCGCGAACAGGCGTCCGGCGGTGAAACCGCTGAAGGTCCGCCGGTCGGTGATCTTGGTATCGTTGAGGTTGTAGCCCGCGGTCAGCGTCAGCTTGCCGATGCCCATGTCGGGCAGGCGATAGCTGGCGACGACGTCGAGCCCCTGGGTGCGCGTGTCGATGCCGTTGATGAAGAAGCGCGCCGACGAACCCGGAACGCCGGCGTCCTCCAATATCTGCTGGACGTCGGCGCCCTGCAGATTCTCGGTCAGCGTGATGCGGTCCTTGATCTTGATCCGGTAGTAATCGACCGTGACGTTGAGCCCAGGCACCATGGTGAACACGACGCCGCCGCCGAAGTTCAACGATTTCTCGGGCTCGAGCGGCTGGGCGCCGAGCGCCACCGCGATCGGCGAGCCGACCGGGAAGGTGCCGACCTCGACCAGCCCGACCCCGGTCAGATTGACCGTCGAGGTGGTCGAGAAGAACTGCTGCGCCATGCCCGGCGCGCGGAAGCCGGTCGAGACCGAGCCGCGCAGCGCGAGGCCGTCGACGGGTTCGAAGCGCGCCGCGACCTTGCCGTTCACCGTGTCGCCGAAGTCGGAGAAATGCTCGTAGCGGCCGGCGACCTGGACGTTGAACATGTCGCTGAGGTCGGCGTCGAGCTCGACATAGCCCGCGAAGCTGTCGCGCGAGGCGTCGACCGCCGTGGTCGGCGAGAAGCCGCCGAACACCTGCGAGCCCGGGCCGGCGCCGTTGGTGTAGAAATAGGGGCCGGCAATATAGCTCGACTCCTCGCCCGGGACGATCTTGTAATTCTCGTTCCGCCATTCGGCGCCGAGCGCGAGCGAGGTGTCGCCGAGCCCGAGGTCGAGGTCGCGCTGGGCGTCGAAATTCACCGCGGTCTGGCCATAGCGCAGCCCGCCCGCGTCGAACTTGCGCGGGCTGTGCTCGCTGCCGAGCGAAACGTTGATCGTGTTCTCGACGCCATAGTCGAGGCGGTTCGAGCCGTAGCTCGCCGACAGGTCGAGGTTCCAGCCGCCGGCCTCGCCACGCAGCCCGCCGGCAAGCGCGATGTCGCGGATGGTGCTGGTGATGAAGGGCAGGTAGCCGTCCTCGTAGATCGGCGCGCCGCCATTGTCCCAGTCGGCGTTGCGGGCGTCGAGCGCGCGGCGATAGAAGCCCGCCGCATTGGCGTCGCGCACGCCGTAGCTGCCGAAGCTGTAAAGCTCCCACCCGCCGACATCCATGCCGGCGTTGTAGAAGAAGTTCATGTCCTTCGACTCGCCGTCGCCGAAGCGGTGCCAGAAGCGGTCGATGGTGACCTCGCGCGGGTCGCCCGCCGCGGCATAGTTGCGGCGCAGGTCGGCGCCCGAACGGTTGGTCGGCGAGCGGTCCTTATATTCGGCGGTCAGGTTCAGATAGCCGTTGTCGCCGACCGGCAGGCCGATGTTGGTCGCCATGGTCAGCGTGCCGCCGTCGCGGCGCTTGCGGTCGGAGTCGGTGAGGGTGACGACGGGATTGTCCGAAGCGCCGGTGGTCGGCGCGACGCCGGCGACGTTCTTCACATCCTCCATCGTCGTGATGTACTTGCCGTAGGTGACCTGCGCCTGGCCGCCGACGCTCTTCTTGAGCTGGATGTTGATCACGCCGGCGATCGCGTCGGAGCCATATTGCGACGAGGCACCGTCGCGCAGCACCTCGATCCGCTCGATCGCGATCGGCGGGATGGTGTTCATGTCGACACCCGACGAACCGCGGCCGACCGAACCGTTGAGGTTGAGCAGCGACGAGAGGTGGCGGCGCTTGCCATTGACGAGGACGAGCACCTGGTCGGGCGCGAGGCCGCGCAGCGTCGCGGGGCGCAGCGCGTCGGTGCCGTCGGTCAGCGACGGCTGCGGAAAGTTGAACGAGGGGACGAGCTGATTGAGCAGCCGGTTGGTTTCGGTGGTGCCGCTGTTGGCGAGCGAATCCGCCGAGATGACGTCGATCGGCACGCTGCTGTCGGCGATGGTGCGGTCGGTGCGGCGGGTGCCGGTGACGATGATCAGCGAGTCGGCGTCGTCGGCGGTCGCGCCGGCGTCCTGTGCGGCGGCGGGCACCGCCCAGCCGGTGGTGGCGAGCGCGGTGGTGATGGCGAGGATGGAGAGGGGATGTGAGGTTCGCATGCTAAGCTCCCTGTTTTTGCGAATGAGCCCGCACCTAAAGTCCGCCCCGGAGTCCGCTATGACCACCCCTTTTCGACGAGTGGGCGGCGAAATGTTACATTTTGGCGATAGCTGTGGTAATTGTGCAACAGCGTTTGCGGCGGTTGTTGGCATTATATTTCGCGGTGCGGACAAGGGGCGTGACTGCCATAATGCTGGACCGCCGGGGCGGCGTCGCCTAAGGCTTCGCGCGCGATGCACGCCTATGCGAATCCGACCCGTTTCCTGGCCATTGCCCGCCCGCTGACCCCCTGGCTGCTCGGCCTGGGGATCGCGTTGCTGCTTGTCGGCGCGTGGGCGGGGCTGGCGCTGGTGCCCGGCGATTACAAGCAGGGCGAAACCGCGCGCATCCTCTATGTCCATGTGCCGTCGGCCTGGCTCGGCATGGGGGGCTGGACCGCGCTCGCGGTCGCGGGACTCGTCCAGCTCGTGTGGCGCCACCCGCTCGCCGGGATCGCGGCGCGTGCGATCGCGGTGCCGGGGATGGTCTTCACCGCGCTCTGCCTCGCCACCGGCTCGATCTGGGGCAAGCCGACCTGGGGAACCTGGTGGGAATGGGACGGGCGGATGACCTCGATGCTCGTCCTCCTCTTTCTCTACGCCGGCTTCGTCGCGCTGACGATGGGCGATGAGGGCCAGCGGCAGGGCGGGACGCTGCCGCGCGGCGCGGCCGTCTACGCGCTGGTCGGCGCGGTCAACATCCCGATCATCAACCGCAGCGTCGTGTGGTGGAACAGCCTGCACCAGGGACCGAGCATCACGCTGCGCGGGTCCTCGATCGACGGCGCGCTGCTGTGGCCGCTGGGCTTGACCTTGCTGGGTTTTTCGCTGTTATTCGGCGCCATCGTGCTGATGCGGATGCGGCGGATCATCGCCGACAATCGCGTCGCGGCGCGGCTGCGGCGAATGGCCGACGAGGAGAGTTAGGGCCATGACGGGGGTGATCAGCGGGGGCGGCCAATGGGCCTATGTCGCGGCCGCCTATGGCCTGACCGCGCTGCTGACCGGCGTGGTGCTGTGGCATAGCTGGCGGGCGATGGCGAAGGCCGAGAAGCGCAGCGATGCGCTGCGAAGGGATCGCACATGAAGCCCAAGCATCAGCGGCTGATCCTGGCGCTCGTCGCGCTGGCGGGCGTCGCGGGCGCCGGCGTGCTCGGCGCGAGCGCGCTGCGCGACGAGGCGGCCTATTTCCGCACCCCCGCCGAGGTCAAGGCGGGCAAGGCCGAGATCGGCGAGCCGATGCGGCTCGGCGGCATGGTCGCGGCGGGCAGCATCGCGCGACAGGCCGACGGCGTCACGATCCGCTTCGTCGCGACCGACGGCAAGGCCTCCGTTCCCGTGCAGTTCACCGGCATCGTCCCAGACCTGTTCGCCGAAAATTCGGGCATGGTCGCCGACGGCCGGATGCGCGCCGACGGCGTGTTCGTCGCCGACCGCATCCTCGCCAAGCACGACGAACGCTACATGCCGCCGCAGATGGGCGAGATGCCGAAGAATATGAAGCTGGTGCCGGGGGAATGATCGCCATCGAGTTTCCGTCATTGCGAGCGAAGCGAAGCAATCTCCAGCTTGCGGCCTGTGATGACGATGGCTGGAGATTGCTTCGTCGCTACGCGCCTCGCAAGGACAAGAACTTGTTTTACGGTGCAACCGCATGATCGCCGAGCTTGGCCTTGCGCTATTGTGGATGGCGGCGGCGCTTGCGTGCCTGTCGCTTGTCGCGGGGGCGCTGTTCCTGCGCGGCGGACCGAAGGATCTGGCGTCGCTCGTGCGGCCGGCGAGCGTCGCGCAGGGGGTGCTGACCGCCGCGGCCTTCGGCCTGCTGATCGCGCTGTTCGTGCGCTCCGACATGTCGGTCGAACTCGTCGCGCGCAACAGTCACAGCCTGAAGCCGATGCTGTTCAAGGTCGCGGGCGCGTGGGGCAATCACGAAGGGTCGATGCTGCTGTGGCTGACGATCCTCGGCCTGTCGGGCGCGCTCGTCGCGATCTTCGAGAAACGGCTGCGGCAGGATACGCTGGTCGCGACCCTCGCGGCGCAGGCGGCGCTCAGCCTCGGCTTCTTCGCCTTCCTCCTCTTCTCCTCCAACCCCTTCAAGCGGCTGCCGGTGGCGCCGCCCGACGGGCAGGGGCTCAACCCCTTGCTCCAGGATCCGGGCCTCGCCTTCCACCCGCCGACGCTCTACATCGGCTATGTCGGGCTGTCGGTCGCCTTCAGCTTCGCGGTCGGGGCGCTGGTGACGCGCGAGATCGGACCCGCCTTCGCGCGCGCGATGCGGCCGTGGGTGCTGGGGAGCTGGATATTCCTGACGCTGGGGATCACCGCGGGCAGCTATTGGGCCTATTATGAGCTCGGCTGGGGCGGCTGGTGGTTCTGGGACCCGGTCGAGAATGTGTCGCTGGTGCCGTGGCTCGCGGGCGCGGCGCTGCTCCATTCGGTCGCGGTGACCGCGACGCGCAATGCCTTGCGCGCGTGGACGGTGATGCTCGCGGTGATCGGCTTCTCGATGTCGATGGTCGGCACCTTCATCGTGCGATCCGGGCTGCTCACCAGCGTCCACAGCTTCGCGGTCGATCCCGAGCGCGGCACCTTCCTGCTCGTGCTGATGGCGATCTATATCGGCGGGGCGCTGGCGCTGTTCGCGCTGCGCGCGGGAACGGTCGCCGAGGGCAAGAAATTCGCGCTGCTGAGCCGCGAGGGCTCGCTCGTCATCAACAATCTGCTGCTGACGACGATCCTCGCGCTCGTGCTCCTGGGCACCCTCTATCCGATCGTCGCCGAGGCGATGGGCGAGAAGATTTCGGTCGGGCCGCCCTATTACAACAAGGTCGCGGGGCCGCTCGCGCTGACCCTGTGCCTCGTCATGGTCGCGGGGCCGCTGCTCGCTTGGCGCCGCGACGACGGCAAGCGGCTGTGGTCGCGGTTGCCGCTCGCGGTGCTGGCGGGCGCGCTCGTGCTGTTCGGGCTCATATTGTTCGGCGGGTCGGTGCGCATCCTGCCGCTGCTCGGGATGACGGTCGCGGCGGTGGTGGCGGTCGCGAGCCTCGCGCCGCTGTGGGGCCGCAACCTCCGCCGCACGCCGCTCCCCACCTGGGGCATGGTGATCGCGCATTTCGGCGTCGCGGTCGCGCTCGCGGGAATGGCGGCGGAAAGCGCCTTCATCAAGGAACGGCTCGTCGCCGCGGCGCCGGGCGAGACGGTGAAGCTCGACGATTTTGCGGTGAAGTTCGTCGGCGTGCGGCCGGTCGCCGGGCCGAACTATACCGCGATCGAAGGAACGCTGGTCGCGACCACCGGATCGGGCGACAGCTTCACATTGCGCCCGGAGGCGCGCACCTTCCCGGGCCTGATGGGCAGCGCGCCGACCGAAACCAACGAGGCGGCGCTGCTGACGCGGCCGGGCGGACAGCTCTATGCGGTGCTGGGACAGCCGGTGACCTCGCCCGATGGATCGGCCGACCGCTATCAGCTTCGCCTATGGTGGAAGCCGCTGGTGTGGTGGATCTGGCTCGGCGGGGCGCTGATCGCGATCGGCGCGGCGCTGTCGATGCTCGGGCGCGCGCAGTTGCTCGCGATCTGGCGCGCGCACCGGTCTAGGAAAGCACAGGAGCGTTTCGCGCCATGAGGAACCGCTGGATCCTGTTCGTGCCGCTGGCGATCATGGCGCTGCTGTTCGGCGCCTTCATCTATCGGCTGACGACCCCCAACGACACGCTGATCCAATCGCAGTGGATCGACAAGCCGATGCCGCTGTTCGACCTGCCGCCCGCGACCGCGGGGGTCGAGGGATTGAAGAGCAGTCAACTCGCCGATGGGCGGCCGCGGCTGGTCAATGTCTTCGCGAGCTGGTGCATTCCGTGCCGTGCCGAGGCGCCGCAGCTCGAAGCACTGAAGCAGGCCGGGGTGCCGATCGACGGCATCGCGATCCGCGACCGGCCCGACGACGTCGCCGCTTTCCTCAATGAATTCGGCAATCCGTTCGATCGTATCGGGTCCGACCAGCAGAGCAGCGTCCAGATCGCGCTCGGATCGTCGGGGGTGCCCGAGACTTTCCTGATCGACGGCAAGGGCGTCATCCGCGAGCAGATTCAGGGCGTGATCCTGGCCGACGACGTGCCGGGGATCATCGCGAAGCTGGAGGCGATGAAGTGAGCGCGCGGCTGCTGATCGCGGCGGCGTTGACGCTGGTCGCCGCACCGCTTGCCGCGCAGGACCGCTTGCCGCCGGCGCCCTATGCCTATCAGCAGCTCAATGACCCCGCGAAGGAGGCGAAGGCCAAGGCGCTGATGGAGACGCTGCGCTGTCTCGTCTGCCAGGGGCAGTCGATCGCCGACAGCGATGCGCCGCTCGCGGGCGACATGCGGCACGAGGTGCGCAGCAAGATCGCGGCGGGCGAAAGCCCCGATGCGATCCGCAAATGGCTCGTCGCGCGCTATGGCAATTGGGTGAGCTACGATCCGCCCTTCGACGCGGCGACGGCGCTGCTGTGGCTCGGGCCCTTGCTGTTCCTCGGCGTGGGGGGCTGGCTCGCCTTCGGACGCTTCCGCCGCGGCGGCGCGGAGGAGGAGGCGTGATCTGGCTGTGGGTCACGCTCGCCGCGGCGCTGACCGCCGGCGGCATGATGTGGCTGGGGCGGCTGCCCGCGGCGGCGCGGCCGCTCGCGGGGGCGGCGCTGATGCTCGGCCTCGCCGGCTATGCGCTGCAAGGCAGCCCCGCGCTGCCCGGCAAACCGGTGATACAGCCCGAGGAACCCGAAGGCTTTGGCGAGGTCATTACCGATCGGCGGCAGGGGATGAGCGAACGCTTCGGTCCCGCCGCCCAGTGGCTCGCCATGTCCGACGGCTTCGCGCGGACCGGCAAGACGGCGCTCGCGGCGCAGACACTGGAAAAGGGGCTGGAGAAATATCCCGACAATGTCGACCTGTGGGTCGGGCTCGGCAACGCGCTCGTCGCGCATGGCGGCGGGATGATGTCGCCGTCGGCGGCGCTCGCCTTCGACGAGGCGGCGAAGCGCGATCCCGCGCATCCGGCGCCGCCCTTCTTCGCCGGACTTGCGATGGCGCAGAGCGGCGACCTCAAGGGCGCGAATGCGGTGTGGAGCGACCTGCTCGCGCGCAGTCCCGCCGACGCGCCGTGGCGCGCCGACCTCGAAATGCGGCTCGCGCAGCTTCGCCAGGCGATGGGACCCGAGCTTCCCGCCGAGGCTCCGCGCGGGCCGTGAACGGGCTCTATTCTATTTGCGCAGGCTCGTCTAAAGCGCGGCGCCATGACTGCTGAGTCGCAACAGGTTGCGGCAGGCGCGGACAGCGCCGCGACCGCCGCCGATACGGGCCATTCGGGCCACGCCCATCACGGCGACGGCAAGCTGAAGCTTGCGGTCGGCGCGGTCGGCGTGGTGTTCGGCGACATCGGGACCAGCCCGCTCTACGCCTTTCGCGAAACCTTTGCCGGGCATCACTCGATCGACGCCGACCGGCTGCACATCTATGGCGTGCTGAGCCTCGTCTTCTGGTCGATGATGCTGGTCGTCACTTTCAAATATGTGCTGACGATCATGAAGGCCGACAACAAGGGCGAGGGGGGCAGCCTGGCGCTGCTCGCGCTGATCAGCCGCTCGTCGGGCGGCGCGCGCTGGACGTGGCCGATCGTCCTGCTCGGGGTGTTCGCGACCGCGCTCTTCTATGGCGACAGCATGATCACCCCCGCGATGTCGGTGCTGTCGGCGACCGAGGGGCTGAGCTACGTCAACGACGGATTCCAGCCCTATATCGTGCCGATCGCGCTGGCCATCCTGATCGGATTGTTCGCGCTCCAGTCGCACGGCACGGCAAAGGTCGGCGCGCTGTTCGGCCCGATCATGCTCTGTTATTTCCTGATGCTCGCGGTGCTGGGGGTGATGCACATCGTCGATCACCCGACGATCATCTGGGCGACGATCAACCCGGTCAACGCGCTGCGGTTTTTCTATCTCGATGGTTTCACCGCCTTCATCGCGCTCGGGGCGGTGGTGCTCGCGGTGACGGGGGCCGAGGCGCTCTACGCCGACATGGGGCATTTCGGCCGGGCGCCGATCGGCCTGTCGTGGCTGTGCTTCGTACTGCCCGCGCTGATGCTCAACTATATGGGGCAGGGCGCGATGGTGCTCGAGGCCGATATGGGCGCGCGGCTCGGCATCATCCAGGACCCCTTCTTCCTGATGATGCCCGATACGTGGCGGATACCGGTGGTGCTGCTGGCGATCCTCGCCACCATCATCGCGAGCCAGGCGGTGATTTCGGGCGCCTTCTCGCTGACCCAGCAGGCGATCCAGCTCGGCTTCATGCCGCGACTGCGCGTCGAGCATACGAGCGCGTCGGCGCAGGGGCAGATCTATATCCCGGTGGTCAACTGGGGGCTGATGGTGATGGTGATCCTGCTCGTCCTGTTCTTCGGATCGTCGAGCAACCTCGCCGCGGCCTATGGCATCGCGGTCACCGGCGCGATGTTCATCGACACCTGCCTGATGTCGGTCGTGCTGTTCGCGCTGTGGAAATGGCCGGCGTGGAAGGCCTTGCCGCTGCTCGCAATCTTCTTCGTCGTCGATATCGCCTATTTCGGGGCGAATCTGATCAAGGTGCCCGACGGCGGCTGGGTGCCGCTGGCGATCGGCCTGACCATCTTCACCATGCTGACCACCTGGTCGCGCGGGCGCAAGCTGATGCAGCAGCAGATGGCCGAGGGCGCGATGCCGATTCCGGTGTTCGTCAAATCGGCGGCGAACAGCGCGACGCGCGTGCCGGGGACCGCGGTGTTCATGACCTCGTCGTCGGACGGCGTCCCGCACGCGCTGCTCCACAATCTAAAGCACAACAAGGTGCTGCACGAGCGCATCATCCTGCTGACGATCAAGATCGCCGACGTCCCCTTCGTCCGCGAGGCCGACCATTGCGCACTCGACGATCTGGGGCAGGGTTTTCACCGCCTGATCCTGAAATATGGCTTCATGCAGCCGGTCGACGTGCCCGCGGCGCTGAACCGCGTCGGGGGATGCGGCGGCGAGTTCAAGATGCTGGAAACGAGCTTTTTCCTGTCGCGCCAGACCTTGATCGCGGCCAAGTCGCCGGGGATGCCGATCTGGCGCGAGAAATTGTTCGCGTGGATGCTGCGCAATTCGGAAAGCGCGATGGAATATTTCCGCCTGCCGACCAATCGCGTCGTCGAACTGGGCAGCCAGGTCGCGATCTGAGCGCCACGCGCCACTCCGAAACGGACATAATTAGCGTTTGAACATTCCGGGCCGTCTTGCGATGCACGGGGCAACCGACAAAGGTCTACCTGCCCATGCCAGCCGGCGATAGCGATGCCCAGATGCCACCGGGTCTGCCGGACCCCTTCGTCCTGATCGCGGGGGCGCCGCGCGGGCTGGCGTCGCCCGCCGCGGCCGAGGCCGCGTTCCGCCGCATGGGGCTGCAGCCGCAACGCATCGACCCGGCTTCGGGCGATGGACCCCGCTTTCGCTTGGCCTTCGGATCGACGACAGCGATCGCGGGGCGGGCCGACGCCGCAACGCTTGCCGCAGCCGATCCGACCGATTCCGCTAACAGCTCGCTGGCATGCGCGCTGCCCGCGGACTGGCGCGATGGCGATTGCTGCTGGATCGTGCGGCCAGGCGACGGGAGCGCTGCCGAAGCGCCGGCGGCCTGGATGCGCGATTATTTCAAGCTCGTCGCGCTGCTGGTCGATCTGTTCGATGCGAGCCACATCCATTGGTCGCCGGCGCGGCTCTGGTCCGACGCGCCGCAGTTCCGCGCCGCGATCGCCGAGATGCTGACGAGCGGCATGCCGCCGGTGCTCCATCTCGTCGCCTTCCGCCGGCGCGGGGCGGGGCCCGACGAGCGCGTCGCGACGCGCGGGCTCGCGTTGTTCGGCGGTCAGGAGCTCGAGGCCGGCATTCCCGCGGGCTGGACGATGGCCGACATGGTGAAGCGGCTTGCGCGGCTCGCGCTCGATGTGATGCTCCACGGTCCGGTCGCAAGCGCGCAAAATGCGCGTGGGCTGGAAGGAGGTGAGGTCATCCGGCTGATTCCCCGACCCGGCGACGGAGGGGCGCCGGCGACCGTTCGCGTCGATTTCGGCCGGCACGGATGACCGGGCTTCGCTTCTGCCGGGTGCCGCGTTCGCGGGGCTGGCAGGGAGCGGTGCCGCCGCGAGACGGGTTTCAGCGGCATCATCTTATCCCGGTCGCGCTGCTCCGCCAGCCGCAGATGACGGCGCTGTTCGACGCGCTGCGCGCCGAGGATTTCACGCTCCACCGCTTCGATCTCAACGGGATAATGCTGCCCGCGTGCGAGCGCTTCGCGCTGCAATCGGGCCATGCGCTGCACCGCGGGCCGCACTATGCCTATAGCGACGTCATCGCCGCGCGGGTCGAGCGCGTCCGCGCGCATTTCGTTGCGCAGGCACCCGGCGATCCGCGTGCGGCGCGGCGCACCGCGGTGATGCGGCTGCGGCTGCTGCAGGACACGATGCGGCGTGCGCTGACCGACCGCCATGGCGGCGGTTTCTGGCTCAACCGGCGCGACCCGATGCGGCTGTTCGCCGACCGGCCCTATCTGGACGATGCGATCGAGCGATTGTTCGGAGGACCGGCGCTCACGGCCGCCTAGCCGATATATTTGTCCTGCAGCTCGCGATAGGCGTCGCGATATTGGGCGGAAAGTTCGGCGACGAATTCGGCGACCGGGCGGACGCCCGAGACCGAGCCGATGCCCTGGCCCGATCCCCAGATGTCCTTCCACGCCTTGGCCTTGGTGTTGCCGCCCGAACCGAAGTTCATCGTCTTGAGGTCGCCCTCGGGCAGGTTGTCGGGGTCCATCCCCGCCGCGACGATCGACTGGCGGAGATAGTTGCCGTGCACCCCGGTGAACAGGTTCGAATAGACGATGTCGCCCGCGCGCCCCGCGACGATGCCGTCCTTGTAGCCTTGGTCGGCATTGGCTTCGGCGGTCGCGATGAAGGCGCTGCCGATATAGGCGAGGTCCGCCCCGCACGCCTGGGCGGCGAGGATCGAGCGGCCGTGCGCGATCGCGCCCGACAGCGCAACGGGGCCGTCGAACCAGGTGCGGATTTCCTGCACCAGCGCGAAGGGCGACTGGGTGCCCGCGTGGCCGCCCGCGCCCGTGGCGACGGGGATCAGCCCGTCGGCACCCTTTTCGAAGGCTTTCCGGGCGAAACGGTCGTCGATGACGTCGTGAAGGGTAATACCCCCCCAATTGTGGACGGCCTGATTGAGCTCTTCGCGCGCGCCGAGCGAGGTGATGGTGATCGGCACCTTCCATTTCTCGCAGGTCGCGATGTCGGCTTCGAGCCGGTCGTTCGAGCGATGGACGATCTGGTTGACCGCGAAGGGCGCCGAGAGCCGGTCGGGATTGTCGCGGTCCCACGCCGCCAGCTCCTCGGTGATCCGATGGAGCCATTCGTCGAGCAGCGGTTGCGGGCGGGCGTTGAGCGCCGGGAAGCTGCCGACGATCCCCGCCTTGCACTGCGCGATGACGAGATCGGGGCCCGAGACGATGAAGAGCGGCGAGCCGATGACGGGCAGGCGCAGGCGGTCGAAGATCGCGGGAAGGGCCATGAATCACTCTCCAGTTGCGGATTTGAGGGTGACCTTAACGTAAACGGAAGGTGTGGCAAGGGGATGCGTGAGCGGCCGGTCAGGCACCGGCGGGCCCCTTCAGTTCGACGATATTGCCCTCCGGATCGCGGATGTAGATCGAAGGTCCTTCGCCCCCGGCCCCATAGCGCGGACCTTCCTGCTCGATCGCGACGCCGTGACGGGCGAGATGGGCACGGATCGCGGCGTCGTCGAAGCCGTCGAGAGCGAGCGCGAAATGATCCAGGTTGCGGCCCCCGGTTCCCGGCGCCGCGCCGCCCATCGCGCCGAGCTTACCCGCGATGGTGATAAGATCGATCAAGGCGTGACCGGCGCGAAGCTGATAGAGGCCGATCTCCGGCTGCTCGCGCTCGTCGGTGCAGCCGAGAACCTCCTTGTAAAAGCTGCGCATCCGGTCGAGATCGACGACGCGCAGCACGATATGGTCGAGGCCACGCAGCGCAAAGGGAGGCGTATCCATGAGCGGCTCCTGCTGGTCAGCGCGACCCGATCCCCGGTGTGGCGGGGTCCTTCCAGTCGACGCGGTAAAGGTCGAAGCGGCGGTCGCGCAGGTTCTGGACGGCGCCGCTCTGGCGGCTGGTGAGGAGGTCGGCGAGACTCAAGTCGGCGATCGCGATCGTCTCGGTATTCGGCGCGGTGTCGGCGGCGACGCCGTCGCGGGCGAAGGCGAAGTCCGACGGGGTCAGGATCGCGCTTTCGGCATAGTGGATGTCCATATTCTCGACATTGGGCAAATTGCCGACGACGCCCGAGGTGATAACATAGCATTGGTTCTCGACCGCGCGCGCGTGGCAGCAGTAGCGGACGCGCAGGTAGCCGCGGCGCTCGTCGGTGCAGAAGGGAACGAACAGCATCATCGCCCCCTGGTTGACGAGGTGGCGCGCGAGTTCGGGAAATTCGCTGTCGTAGCAGATCATCACCCCGATCGGCCCGCAGTCGGTGTTGATCGCGTCGGCGCCATAGCCGCCCTTGATGTTCCACCAGCGGCGCTCCGACGGGGTCGGATGCAGCTTTTCCTGACGGTGCACCGAGCCGTCGCGCAGGAAGACATAGGCGATGTTGCGGATGTCGCCGCCCTCGACGCGGGTCGGGTGCGAGCCGCCGACGATGTTGATATTATAGCCGACCGCGAGCTTTTCCATGAAGGCGAGGTAGCGCTCGGTATAGTCGGCGATCTTCAATATCGCCTTTTCGGGCGGCAGCTTGTTCTTGTCGATCGACAGCAGCTCCAGCGTGTAGAGTTCAGGAAAGACGACGAAATCGGCGGCATAGTCGGCGGCGACGTCGACGAAATATTCGACCTGTTCCTCGAACTGTTCGATGCGGTCGATGCCGCGCATCTGGAACTGGACGGTGGCGACGCGCACCGAGGCAGGGAGGCGGTCGGGCGCCGAGCCGCGGGTGCGCGCGTTCGCCGTCTCGCGCGGCGGGGCGAGGGGGTTTTCCCAGAGCATCAGCACGGCGTGGCCGCCGCTTTCGCGGTCGCTGGGCAGATAGTCGTGGAGGACGCCCTTGACCTGATAGCCCTGATTGACCTGGAAATTGATCACCGGATCGCGAAGCTGCTTGTCGAGCACGGCATCGAGATAGGCCTCGGGCTCCGGATATTTGCGGCGGCGGCGGGCGTAGCCCGGCATGCGGCCGCCGAAGGCGATGCCCTGAAGTTCGAGCGCCTGACACAGTTCCTGCCGCTTGCGATAGAAGCGCTGGCCGATGCGCAGACGGCGGTAGTCGGGGTCGACGCACACCTCCATGCCGTAGAGGATGTCGCCGTCGGGGTCGTGGCGGGTGCCGAAGCCGCCGCCGCTGATCGCGGTCCAGCGATGATCGGTGAGCGCCGCCGCCTCGGGCACGATCAAGGTTGCGCAGAAGCCGACGACCTGGCCTTCATATTCGGCGAGGAACTGGCCTTCGGGGAAATTGTTGATCTGGCCGCGGATCTGCGCCGCCGAATAGGCCTCGGCGCGGCCATAGACCTTCGCGGTCAGGCGCGCGATCGCGGCGGCATCGCGGGTTTCGGAGTTGCGGATGACGAGCTTGGGCCGGGTCGATTCCATCGCTTCGATATAGGGCGCGGGGCGGGGCTGTCCAATCGGCGGCTCCGCAAAAGCGGGGCGCGGAAAAAATTTCGCGCGCCTGTCGATTTCGCGATCGCCCGTTCGTCGTCTAGACAGGAGGCCATGCCGGCCCCCGATGATGAAGGAGACGACCGATGCGTGTGATGGTGTTCGTGAAAGCGACCGAGGACAGCGAAAAGGGCCTGCCGCCCACCGCCGAGATGACCGAGATGTTCGAGGCGATGGGGGCGTTCAACGAAGAGCTGGTGAAGGCCGGCGTGATGATCGACGGCGACGGGCTGAAACCCTCGTCGGCGGGCAAAAGGATCGCCTTCGACGGTGCGAGCCGGACGGTGATCGATGGCCCCTTCGCCGAAGCGCGCGAGCTGGTCGCGGGCTATTGGGTGTGGGAAGTCAAGGACATGGACGAAGCGGTCGCTTGGGCGAAGCGCTGCCCCAATCCGATGCCGGGGCCGAGCGAGCTCGAAATCCGGCCCTTCTATGAGATGGAGGATTTCGGTGACGCGTTGACGCCCGAACTCGCCGAGCGTGAGCAGAAGCTGCGCGATCAGCTCGCGGGGCAATAAGCGCGAATGGCCGCCGCTATGCTTGCCTCGCCCGCCGATCTGGCGGACAAGGCGAGCATGGCGGCGGACCCCATCCACAGGGCGATCGAGGCGGTTTTCCGGATCGAGCGTGCGCGGCTGATCGCCGGGCTCGCGCGGCTGACCCGCGACGTCGACCGCGCCGAGGAACTGGCGCAGGAGGCGCTGCTCGCGGCGCTGACCGACTGGCCGGCGTCGGGCGTTCCCGAGCGGCCGGGGGCCTGGCTGATGGCGGCGGCGAAGCGGCGCGCGATCGACGGTTTCCGGCGAACGGCGATGCACGACCGCAAACATGTCGAGATCGCCCGCGAACGGGACGATGAGCGCGACATGAGCATCGAGAGCCTTGAGGCACGGCTCGACGACGATCTGGGCGACGAACTGCTCGGTCTGATCTTCGCGGCGTGCCATCCGGCGATATCGCCCGAAGCGCGCGCGGCGCTGACGCTGCGGCTGGTGGGCGGGTTGACCGTGGAGGAGATCGCGCGCGCCTTCCTGTCGAACGAGGCGGCGATCGCGGCGCGCATCACCCGCGCCAAGAAGGCGATCGCCAAGGCGGCGGTGGCGTTCGAGGTGCCGCGCGGGCGGGCCCTCGCACCGCGGCTCGCCTCGGTGCTCGAGGTGATCTACCTGATTTTCAACGAAGGCTATGCGGCGACGAGCGGACCCGATCTCGTGCGGCCGCCGCTCTGCGCCGAGGCGCAGCGGTTGGGACGCATCCTCGCCGGGCTGATGCCCGATGAGCCCGAGGTGCTGGGATTGCTCGCGCTGATGGAGATTCAGGCGTCGCGGCTGCCGGCGCGGGCCGCGCCCGACGGCGCGCTGGTGCCGCTGCCCGAGCAGGACCGGGCGCGCTGGGACCAGCTTCTGATCCGGCGCGGGCTGAACGCGCTCGACCGGGCCGAGACGCTGGGCGGCGCCGACGGGCCCTATGCGCTGCAGGCGGCGCTCGCGGCGTGCCATGCACGGGCGCGCCGCGCCGAGGATACCGACTGGCGCCGCATCGCCGCGCTCTACGACCGGCTGGGGCGGGTGATGCCCTCGCCGGTGGTCGAGCTCAACCGCGCGGTCGCGCACAGCATGGCGTTCGGCCCCGAGGCGGGGCTGGCGTTGATCGACACGATCGCCGGGGAGGCGGCGCTCCGCCACTATGCGCCGCTTCCGGCGGCGCGCGGCGATTTTCTGCTGCGCGCCGGGCGGGCGGCCGAGGCGAAGGCGGCGTTCGAGGCGGCGGCGGCGCTGGCGGGGAACGAGCGCGAGCGCGATTTCCTGCTCGCTCGTGCCGCTACTTGCGTGGGGAAGCCGGGCTGATGCCGCTGACGGTCGAGACGATCGGCAACGAGGCGCAGCCGCTGTGCATCCTCGACGATTTCGCGCCGCGTCCCGATGCGCTGCGCGCCGCGGCGGCTGCAGCCGCATTCGGGCCGGCGCGACACCATTATCCGGGCCTCCGCGCCGCGCTGCCCGACGGATATTTCGAAACGCAGCTGCCGATCATCGCGGCGACGGTTCGGCACGTCTTCGGCCGGACGGGCGAGGTGCGCATCCTCGACGCGAGCTTCTCGATCGTCACCACGCCGCCCGCCGCGCTGAGCGTCGCGCAGCGGCTGCCGCACTGCGACGCCTTCACCCCCGACCGCATTGCGCTGATCCATTATCTGGCGCTGGAGGGCGGCGACGGCACTGCCTTTTTCCGCCACCGCGCCACCGGGTTCGAAACGGTAAGCGAGGATCGCCGCGCGGCCTATTTCGCGGCGCTCGACGCCGAACTCGCCGTGGCGGAGCCGCCGCCGGGCTATATTGCGGGGAACACGGACCTCTTTGCCTGCACCCGCACGGTCGAGGCCCGCTATAACCGGGCGCTGCTCTATCGGAGCTGCAACCTGCATAGCGGCGCGATCGCCGCCGACGCGGTGCTGGCGGCCGACCCCAAGCGGGGGCGGTTGACGGTGACCGCCTTTCTGGCGGTCGGCTGACGCCTTCGGTCCATCCTGTCCGCGACACGACCCGTCCGCAGGCCGTTGGCGGGCGGGCGCGGCGCGGTTCATCAGGGCGCGATTGCCCCCCTTGGAGTCGCCCCATGACCAAAACCCCGGGCCTTGCCGCCCTGCTGTGCCTGACCGCCGCCGCCCTTTCCGCCGCCCCCGCGCTGGCCGCGCAGGAGGGCGCCTCGGTTCCGGCGACCGCGCTGACCCCTGGCGCCAAAGTCTATGACTCGGCGGGCGAGCAGGTCGGCACCGTCGCCAAGGTGGCGGGCGACAAGGTCGCGGTGGCGATCGACGGCAACGGCCTCGTCGTGCCGCGTGCCGCCTTCGTCCAGACCGACAAGGGGCCGGCGCTGAAGGCGACCAAGGCCAAGATCCTCGCGGTGCTGCACGAGGCCGAACGCGACGCCGCGGCGGTCGAGGCGGCGCTGAAGGTCGGCGCCGAGGTGCGCAGCGCCGATGGCGCCGCGGTGCTCGGCAAGATCAAGGCGCTGACCCCGCAGGGCGCGGTGATGTCGACCGGCGAGGGCGATATCACCATGCCGCGCGCCGCCTTTTTTCTGGCGAAATCGGGGCTCGCGGTGAAGGTCACCGCGGCGCAGTTCGCCGAGGGCGTGAAGAAGGCGCGCAAGGCGGGCGGCTGAGCTGGCGGGCGCCCGCCTCAACCGAGCGGCTTTCCCATCCGGATCAGCGGCACGGCGACGCCCTCGGCGGTCGCGGTGACGCGCTCGATCGGGGCATAGCCGCAGGCGCGGTAGAGCGGCTCGCCCGACAATGTCGCCATCAGCTCGGCCCGGGAGAAGCCCGCGGCGCGCGCGGCCTCCTCGCACAGCGTCATCACCCGCCGCCCGACGCCGCGGCGCGCATGGCCGGGGTGCGTGTACATCGCCCGGATGCGGGCGGCGTCGGTCGCGGGGTCGAGCAGCGCGGGATCGCGGAGATCGGTGCTGTGGTCGCCGCCGTAGAGCGTCGCGCGGCGCGACCAGCCGCCGCAACCGGCGATCTGGCCGCCGCGTTCGACGATGAAATAGGTGCCGTCGGCGATGAGCTGAGTATCGAGGCCCATCACCGCGCGGCTCGCCGCGATCTGGGCCTCATCGAGGAAGCCCTTCTGCAATTCGGCGATGGCGAGCGCCATCACGGCGCGCAGGGCATCGAGGTCGGCCGGGGTGGCGAGGCGGTGGGTGAGCATGACGCCGCTACGCTATCCGGCCGCCCGCCCGGTCAGCCCTTGGCGGCCGCGATCAGCCGTTCCTTTTCGGCGCGCAGATTTTCGGTGTGGATCAGCTTGTCGGCCATCCCCTGCCACGCCGCGGCGGCGCGCAGGTTGCGCTCGCGGACCTGGACGAGCGACGAGGCCGCGGCCTCGTCGGTGCATTTTTCGGCCTGGGCGAGATAGAATTCGATGGTGGCCGACACGGGCGGGCTCCTCAGTAGTGCAGGGTCAATCGACCATATCGGCGATCAGGCGCCGAAGTTCGCGGCGCGACAGCGTCGCCCGGCGGCGGCGCGGTGGGGTCGCCATCGCCTTGCCAGCCATCGGAAGCGCGCGCAGCGCGGGAAAAATCGGGTTATTCTGAAACAATGTCATCATCTTTATCTTTGCTGTCTTATCTTTATTCTGTATTTTCATATCGTTAGAGGGGATCAGCGCCGCTGGCGCTGTCCGGTGACCGGCGCACTGCCGCGCTCGCGATAGACGAGGCGGCCCTTGCTGAGGTCATAGGGCGTCATTTCGACGCGAACCGCGTCGCCGACGACCGACCGGATGCGAAAACGCCGCATCCGGCCGGCGGTATAGGCGATGATGCGATGACCATTTTCGAGCACGACCCCGAAACGGGCGTCGGGCAGGATCTCGTCGATCACGCCATCGAAGGTGAGGGCTTCTTCCTTGGCCAAATATCAGGCCGACTGGAGGTTGATCGCCGACACCTTGCCGTTGCGGCCGGTTTCCAGTTCGTAGGAGATGCGCTGATCCTTGTTCAGCGTCTGCATTCCCGCGGCCTGGACGGCGGTGATGTGGACGAAGCTGTCGCCCGAGCCGTCTTCATTTTCGATGAAGCCATAGCCCTTGTCGGTGTTGAAGAATTTGACGGTGCCGATCGGCATGGGTGTTTCCTTTCACGAAACGGAAAATCCACCGGCAAAAGCACCGGCGGAGCTGGTAGCGTGAGAAGGCAAGAATCCACCCGGAGGGTATCAAATGTCCGTCGCAGGCGACGTTAGCCTTCCGAATATGGCGCATTTCCGCGAAAAGTCAAGGATGCGAGCCTTTCACGCGGTAATGGGGGCGGTTTTGGGGCGTGCGCGCTTGCTCTCTTCGTCACTCCGGACTTGATCGGGGTGACGACGCAATCATGCCGGGCGCCCGCCTTCAAGCCGCATCACTGCCGTTGCCGGCTCTCCTAGCCGCCCGCGATTTTCCGCGCCTTTTCGGCGGCTCCGCGCGTCGCGTCGCCCGCGGGCGCCGGGTCGTTGGCGGGGGCGGGGAGGCCGAAGAAGGCGCGGCGCGCGGCCTCGCCGGCGATGCGCAGGGGCGTGACCTCGGCGTCGCGGAGCGCGCCGTAGAGGGCGAGTTCGTCGTCCTCGAGTTCACGGACATAGGCGGGGTCGCCGAACTGGCCCTCCTCATAGCCATAGAAATCGTCGGGCGGCGGAAAGTCGGTGCGCCAGTCGTCGGCGCGGTTGTCGAACCAGACGGTCATCGCCGCGGCTGCCTCCTCCGGCGTTTCGGGGTTTTCGTCATCCTCGCCGAAATCCGCGGAAATCTGGGAAACTTCATTCGCGATCGCGCTGTCTCGTCCGAGCGCGGCGAGCGGGTTCGTCCGGTCGTCGCGCCCCGCGAGCCAGAGCGCGAGCGCGGCGGCGAGGCCGTGCGGCGCATCCTCCGCGCCGCCTTGCGCGCCGTCGGCCCCGCCGCGCGCGGCCTCCGCAACGTCGAACAGCGCGAGGAAGCCGCCCCAGTCGCCGGCGATCAACTGCGCGAGCAGATCCTCGCCCGCGTCGGCGCGGATTTCGACCATGCGGTCGAGCCGCGCGAGCATCGCGAGGCCGAGGCGCGCGTCGGCGCGCTGGCGCTTCACGAAGCGGCGATCCTCCTCGCGCATGATGGTGGTGGTTTCCTCATGCCCCCAGATCGCGCGGTCGAGCAGCTCGTCGGTGAGCCGCTGCCGCGCGATCAGCACCGCCGCCGCCCAGCCGAGCCGGAACGCCGCGCCCTGCGGCTTGTGGCGAAGATCATAGGCGGCGCGCCCCGACATGCCGACCGACGCGCAGGCGATCTTCACCGACCCGGTGGTGGCGAGATTTTCGAGGAATTCGCGCTGGAGTTTGGGCGTCCAGTGATAGCTGCCGGGGGCGGGGATGTCGGCGGGGTTAGGGGTGGCGTCGTCCATCGATTCGTCCTTTAGGTTAGATGAAACCGATAGAATAAACCATATGGGTGAAATGTAGGAAAGGGGATTCTGCCGTCGGAGTGGCGCCGTAGACATCAAGGGAAATTTCAGTTTAGTGTAATTTGCAACGATGCTTCTCGTGAACCTAAAAGCGCGTGGAGGGAGTTTTGGGTAAAACTGTATTCGCTTACGGGATGAATCTTCCAGAAGTGGAAGGATTTGTTCCGCTGCCGATGAACTCTCTACGGTCCATGCTCGACGCTGATATAATTGCGATCGAACCGAGTTTTGACGGCTTCAGAGTGGATGGAACAACATATCGAGGACTAGACACTCTTTCTGAGCATTCATCTGCTAGATACAAGGAAGCCAAAGATCGGTGGAAATCACAGATCGAGGCAGCCCTTCTCGGGGGAAAGAGCGTATTTGTCTGTCAAACGGCGTTCAAAAGGGACCCCCTATCGGCGTCGAAGAGGGACCCCCTTTTCGGATATGATGCCGGTTAGTTGAAGGTCGCCTTGCGCTGCGTGCGGCGGAGGGCGGGCGTAGCCCG
>Ga0182745_1000246_pt1 | contig 67057 bp, 48 predicted proteins | sample eDN3rd30CKraftBY_FD_128523 | JGI IMG/M metagenome (GOLD analysis project Ga0182745, IMG submission 128523) | Enriched backyard soil microbial communities from Emeryville, California, USA - eDNA 3rd pass 30_C Kraft BY (version 2) (version 2) | ecosystem: Environmental > Terrestrial > Soil >... | reverse complement strand
CGGTCGTAAGTGACCGCCGTTTCCCCGGAACCCGGCAAGTACTCAAAACTCTTTTGAGTCAGGCACTCCTGCTTGTCAGCACAGTGCCGAAACCGCGAATAGCATGCGCGGAATATTGCGCGTAAGACGCAATTGCAGGGAACCACACTGGACCCCCAACTGGAACGCAATCCAATTCCATGGCAAAGCGTACAGGAATGTTTGGCTAGCGCGATTGTCTCTGACCGAGTCCATTCCATGTCAGCAACTCATACTTCCTTCGTGTACTCCTGTATCTGCGGCGACCCGGCCGGAGTGGCCGCAGGACCTACCGAGAACTCTACACGAAGAAAAGTTGTGTCTTAACAATGGTTTCCTCAGAGAATTTTGAAACGTGTGAATCAAAATGCACCATACCGTCGATCTTATTCATTTTCAGTGCTTTATCCCCCTACTCCTCAACCACAATCCGTTGGCGCCTAGCCCCTCACTCCTTATGTTTAGATTCTAGAGGTACTCCCTATTTCAAATTGAAATACTTGATGTCGGAACAATTTTGAGGATTGAAGACCTGCTGGCCCAGCTGCGGCGCGAACTAGTCACCCGTATTCAGAACGGTCAGCTGACCGAACGTTCCCTCGCGCGTCTTACCCAGCTCTCCCAGCCTCACGTCCATCACATTCTAAAAGGCAAACGGGGCCTCACTCCACAAATCGCGGACAAGTTCCTGGATGCCCTTGGCATTGATCTCCGTCTCTTTCTCGATTCCCCGACCTCTGTCCCTGATCCCGTAGCCGCTACGCCGATCACTCCGCAGACACTCGCGGCGCCGCCAGCTCCGGCCGATCTTGGCGCCGTGCTCCGGCTCCCCTTGCTCGATGGCCTTCTCGGTCCTGAAGACCCTAGCCCCGAAAACAGCGCCATTGCGCTGCACTTCCCCTTCCCTGTCATGCTGGTGGAGGACGCCACACAGTGCGCGGTCGCGCGCCTGGGAGCCGACCCACTGCTGCAGGCTTACGTCCAGGAGGGCGACTATGTCGTGCTGCAACGACTTGATACGCTGCGACGCCCACCCCCTGCACGTCCTTCGCTATCTCCAAACGGATGGATCTACGAGGTGAACGAACATTGGATCCTTGATCCGGCGACGCGCTGGGCAAACGACGACCTGACAAAAGAAGCCGTGCAGGGACGCCGGGAATGGCTGCAGAGGGAAGGTAGGGTCGTAGGCCAACTATTGTGGCTGATTCGGGAGTTCCGGCCAGAGAGCCATCGTTGAGGTACTACACCGGCGCTGGCATCTTGCTAAGGGACAGATCCAAAGAGTACGGATGTTCCCGCCCCACATTACACGGTGGTGCGGGCAGATGGAGGCAGGAAGGAACCCATCGCCCTATGACGTTCCAGCGGGACTACTACTGTCGCGCTATCGTTCATCTGGTCGAACGCGACATCAAGGGACTCTCACTCAATGCGAAAGCCCCGCCATCCCTGTCGTCCTTCGCCATAGCGTCGGAGGGCAGAGAGCGCGGGGCTATTCCATTCGGTCAATTTGGGTAAAACGGCTTAGTGCGGGACGGGACGGCCTAAACTAGGCGGTCGTCAGCTTCTTGAAGAGTTCCTGTTGCTCCTGCAAGGCCTTAACGTAGTCAGCCTGTTCGGTGCGAGCTTCCAGCAGAATCCAGCCTTCGTAGTTGGTGGATACGAAGAGCTTCATCAGCTCAGGGAAAGGGTAGTCACCGATGTTCAATTCGCGCACGTGCACCGTGTCACCGAAACGCGGACGTAACATACGGAAGTTCGCCTCCAGTCCGGCCCCTTCCAAATCTTCGGGATTGCTGTTCCAGCAGATGTAGGCGTTCTTGTGATCCGCGACGTCGAAGATTTCCTTCATCACTGCCGGAGCTTGCGTATACTTGCCGTGAACTTCCACACGAATCTTCTGACCGAAGTCCGCGCCGTAAGCCGCCACTTCGTTCAAAGCTTTGCCAATTTGTTCCACCGTCTTTTCTTTCGGCACATCGGCAGGCAAAGTGTTTGGCTTCACCTTTACGCCCGTCGAGCCGCAATCGGCCATCAGTTCGATGTAGGCCTTCGTTTGGTCAATGTTCTTCTTCAAGACCGCCGGATCGGGCGAGTGATACTCACAGTTCGAGCCATATCCAACGAGCGTCACCGGGCTATCCGCGAAACGCTTCTTCACTTCCGCGCGTTCCGCTTTAGAGAGCGTTGGCTCCACGCCGTGCTTGTGCTCCGTGCGCAATTCCACGCCCAACACACCGCTCTTTTCGCAGTTAGCCAGAATAGTGGCAAGGTCCCAATCCTTCGCCCACTGATAGGTCACCAGCCCGAGCTGCATGCCAGACTTCGGCATCGCGCCTGCAGGCGTCGCTTCTGCCGAAGGCGCTGCGCCCGGCTGCTGACAACCAATTGTCGTGGCAATGCCCAAGGCACTCGCGCTTAAAAGAAAATCACGTCGGTTCATAGCTTGTCTTGACTCCCAGATACTGAAAGCATCCCGAAGGTGTGCACCTTCGGGATGCAGGGTTGGTAAGAATTTCAGGAAAGGTCTAGACCTTATTTGGCGCCGGCACTTCGAAGCCCTTGCGGTAGGTGTCTTTCAACAGACGATTGGCTTCTGCGTCGTTCAGGAACTGTTCCTTCACCGGATCGAATTCCAGAACCGATCCGCGACGGAAGGCCACATTGGCCACGTGAGCCAGAGCGGAAGACGTATGCGCTGTCTCCACCGGACCATTCTGGTCACTGGTCTTCCGGCTGCGCACCGCTTTGATGAAGTTTTCAAAGTGCTTGGTTGGCGCCTTGCCCGACTCACCGGGCGTCCTCTTCTGACCCATGAAGAACTGGTAGGACTCGTAGCCGTTGATTTCCAGATAGCCTTCCGAACCATAGAAGAGGTTAGAGATATTTCCCTGCCCTTCGGTGTTTGTCATCCAGAAACGCACAGCGATCTCGCCGAATTTCTTCTCTCTGCCGAACTCGCACATTGCGCTCAGAATCTCTGGGGTCTCACGATGGTCTTTCCACAGATACTTCCCGCCCATGGCGCCAACTTTGGTCGGTAGACCAACCTTCAAGCCCCACTGCAACATATCTGTTTCGTGGACGCCCTGGTTGCCGATTTCGCCATTGCCGTAATCCCAGGTCCAGTGCCAGTTGTAGTGGACATGCCGGCGCGAATAGGGACGGTACTTACCCGGCCCCACCCAAAGGTCGTAATCGAGGGTGCTCGGCGCCGTCTCACTTACCGGGAATGCTTCCAGTGCGGGACGCCATTTGAAGATGGTGGTGCGGCCCATGTACACGTCGCCGATGTGGCCGCCGTGCAGTTTCTCCACAGCCTCACGAACGGCTTCAGAGCTGCGCAATTGCACGCCGTGTTGCACGATACGGTCGTACTTCTTGGCTGCCGCGATCATGCTATGGCCTTCCGCGATGGAGTGAGTGCCGGGCTTTTCGACGTAAACGTCCTTGCCCGCCTGACAGGCCCAAATGGTCGCCAACGCATGCCAGTGGTTCGGCGTGGCGATGGTCACCACATCAATGTCTTTGTCTTCGAAGGCCTTGCGCAGATCCTGCACAACCTTTGGCTTGTGTCCGTACTTGCTTTCGAATTCCTTGGCGCGCTTCTCGGCAACCGCAAGGTCCGGGTCCACAAACGTGGTCACCTGAACATTTTCTAGCGGCTGAAGCCCGTCGTAGTGGTTTTTGCCTCGACCGTTGACGCCCAGCACGGCGACTCGAATCGTGTCATTCGGGCTAAACGGTTTCGTTGCTGCGCGGGCCAATGCTGGCGCGGCAGCGGCGCCCATCAGAAAGTAGCGTCGATCCATGTAATCCTCCGAGTTGTAACGGAACGGACTGGCAGGTCCTCATTCATTTCCGCGCGTCTTTCGCGTGCGGTATTCCGCTGCAAGTGACCCGCCACCAACCCTTTGGCACGGATCCCCCCCGCTCTAGCGACAATGCTCTTTGTCGAGCTGAGTGCAAACATTCTATCGAGAATGCAATAGAAGTGCGAACTCTTCCACTGTCCGATGGCAATTAAAAAACGGTCACGCGCTCTGAGCAGCGTGACCGTTTGCTCTCCAGCGTTTACGAGCACAAGACGCTTGACGCGTCACTGACCCGTCGGGGTCCGATTCCCTATTCCACCGCACCCTTGATCCACTCCAGAATCGTCACGTACTCTGGCGAGTCTTTCGCGAACCGAATACCACCCCCGTGGGCGACGGTGGCCGCACCGGCCACGCCTTCGGATTCCGCAGTAGAGGTCGGCTTCAGCAGAATCAGGCTGTTCTCTGGGTTATCCGTATCCACCACATTCATTGCGGTGGTCCAGCGCGCATTAAAAATCGCGTGCGACGAATGGCAGTGAATGCAGGCGTACCCGTCTTTGCCACGCTTTTCCAGAATCGGCTGCACATAACCCCGGAAATAGGCTTCGTCCAGTTTCCGTTTCGCGCCGCTTCCCGGAGATCCCGCTTTCGCCACCACCTTCGTCACGGGCGGCGGATTCAGAACCTTGGCAACCTCAGCTCCCTCTGGCACCGTCGTCACCTTGGAAAGAGCCAATTCCACCTTCGGGCCACGTTCGCCAGCCAACCGCTTCACATCGCCGAAGCGAGTGTCTTTCACCATCAGCACGGCATGGCTCGCCAAGCGCCGTGTCTCGGCATCCGGGGAATCCAGCAGTGGCACAATCGCTTCGGCCATCTTCTCCGCGCTCTTTCCAAAGAAGGTGATCTGTTCGATGTCGTTGCCGATGCGGTTATATTCCGGCGGCGCTTTCGTGGTCAGGTCCGCCTTCAGGTCGTAAATATCCGCGCGCCGCAACGGGTATTCGGTCAGCGCCCGCAACAGTTCTTTCTGCCCTTCCGGTCCGGCTGTGGACAGCATCCGAGAGAACTTGTCCGCCAGTCGGTCTTCAATCCGCAACCGTCCGGCAATCACCCGCTCCTGATCTTCCTGCGTCGCCAGCAGCGGAACCCAGTTGTTGTACAGATACCGTATGTTCTCGTCGGCCAAATTATAAACCGCATGCCGCAGATTCTGCTTCACCCACGGGTGCGATTCCTGGTTTAGCGCCAACAACACCGTATCTTCGATGCCGCCCTTGGTCTTCTCGTCCGCCGTCCAGAACCAGTACTGCCAAAGGCCCTTGGTGGCTGCCATACGAATCGAGGGCACTGGGTCTTTGAGCTGTTTTTCCAGAGCGTCCGCGAATTCCGGCGACTTCGCCAAAGCCGCAAAGTGCGCCGCGAATACACGGGAAGCACCCCAACGGCTGCGGTCATCACTCGAAGCCAACAGAGCCGTCAACGCCTTGCGATCCGCATCCGCATGTCGGCTCAGGTTCTGCCGCAATGCCCATGCCGCAGCACGCTGCACAAGCTTGCTGGAGTCACCCAGTGTCGATGCTTCCGGTGCATGACCCAACCGGCCCAGTGTTTCCACCGCAGCCTGCCGAATCAGCGCATCATTCGATTTCGAAGCTTCCCGAATCTGCGCCAGCACTGCCGCCGAAGGCTGATCCCAAACCTCATCCAACTGTTGCAGCAGCTTCACCGGGTCCTGCGACAGAGACTCATGCTTCGGCGCATTCCAGCCCTTGGCCCGAGGAGCCTCCGGGTAATAGGCGCTCAACGCCAGCACCGCCATCTGTGTTTCGCGGAATGGCGTCCGGAAGTTTTCAAACGACTGCAAGGGGTCCAGCCAACCGCCCCAATCCTGCTGCCGCTTCAACAGAAATTGCAGTCCCTTGGCAACCTGTGGGTTATCCGCCGGAATGCCTGCCGCCTGCAAGGCCCACAGCGCATGCCCCGTCTGGAATTCCACGGACGGCTCTTCTTTCTTGAACTGCGCGGACCACTGCCCGTCTTCCCGTTGCAGGCTCAGAATACGTTTGGCGTTCGCTGCAATCTTCTCCGCGTACTTCTCCCGATCCATGTCCGCCAGCGCCAGCGTCTGGTAACACAAATCGATCATGTTCTTTACTTCACCCTTGGCCACCAAGTCAGGCAGCTTCGGGTCGTGGTTCGATGTCCAGGCATACCAGCCGACCTCGTGCGCACTCACCAGTGGTGTGTTGCCATTGGTCTCGTCGCCGGGCAACTTCTCGCGGTCTTTGTAGTAGATCTCCAGGTACTTGTTCACGCCCTGCTGAAAGCTCGGCCGCTGTTCGCCGCTTACGTCCTGCTCATAGATCGACAACAGGTGGGACATCCGACCCAACACGTTCGCGGCTGCTGAGATCATGCGCGACCACACCGCGCCATCCTCTTCAAAGCCGTACAGCGGTCGCGGATTGTTATAGAAACGCTCCGTCATGAACTGCAACTGTTGGCGCTGCACCACCGGGTAACCCTGCCGAGCCGCATACAACTGTGCGCGTTGCGGAAAGTGCGTCGCGTGGCAGGCCACACACAGCGAAGTTTCCTGGTGCACGGAATCCACCCGGCTCAACACGCCGCCGCGCCGAGGGGTATTAGCATGCCACGACTCGCCGGAACCGATGATGTAATCGACCGCCGTCCGTACCGCCTTGCGCGGGTTGTCATAGGGAGGCGCATCATACAGCCGCGTGCGCAGCTTGTATTCCGGATGCGCGGCTCGCACAGCAATGTAGTATTCGCCCTCTTCCGCCAACACGCGCGGCGAAAACTTATTGCCCGGCAGCGCCTGCACCTCATGCGGCAGCGTCACCGGATCTTCCCCGGCAAAGAACTCCTGCAGCTTGCCGTCCTTCACCTGGTGGATGGAAACATCGACAGGAATCTGATCCCGGTCCATCAGTTCTAACTGGAAGAACACCAGCTTCGGCGGACCACTGAAGCGCACCTTATACCAGTGGGTATGCTTGTTCTCTTCGACGACCTTCGCTCGATGCGTTCCTGCGACCGGGATATACGGCGTATCGTCGTCGTGTCCGAAGACCACCTGCCCCATGGGAATCTCCATGGCATCTTGCCAACGGTAGTTCGGCCCACGCCGCACCACACCGCTGAGCGGCCACTGGTTCACTTGCAGGGAGTACTTGCCCTTGGCTCCACCGGTGCTGGTGACACGCAGCGTCGCCGCCCCATCTTGCGGGCTACGGAACTGAAAATAAAAGTCCGCATCCCCTTCATGGAGCGTCTTCGCGGCCAGAATCACCGGCCCCTGCGTCAGCTGCACCTGCACCCGAGCCTTCGGGTCCAACTGCCGCAACGCATTCACGGAGTACAGCACGCTATATTGGCTGTCCGCTCGCAGCCCCTTCAGTTCGACGCTTTCGGTCTGGACATTTCCCGACCGTTTCAACACCTCAGGAACGTGAAAAGCCGCAGCCGCAAAAAGGGACAGACCAGACATCCAAACCAGGACAACCGCGCCCAGAAACCGTTTGTGGGAAAGTGCACCAATCATGACAGATTGGGTCTAGCATACAGCACGCACCAGTCACTTGGACAACTGAGCATCGAGTTTGGAGTGAGAACTCTGCGCCACAAGTCTGACAGCAAGGCAGTGCCGATGAGCAAGCTTGAACCAACGGAAATCGGAAGGGATAGTCAGATACTCGAACCGATCACAATTCTGTTAGGATCATTCAATGCTACATTCGAAGGCTGCTGATATGCTGACCGCTGCGGTGGAAGAATACCTGGAAATAGCAAAGCGCAGCGCATGGGACAAGGAACTCAATTGCTTTGGGTATCCAGCAACACTTCTAATTCTTTGCGTAATAGAACAAATTGGCCAGCTACATGCCAGCGAAGTAGTTCAAATTCCAAATGAGAAAGGTAAAATCGAAACCAGAGAGGTCACTAGAAAGAACCCTTGGCCAATATTAAACCACTCTCTTTTCAATATGAACTTAAGCCTAAAACACATCCAACTCGTCAAGGAGCTAGTCCGAAACCCATTGGCACACCAAGTTTTCTTAGAACGAGGTGCAGTTTTGATCCCAGACAGTGCAGAGCCTCCAGAAATAAAAGTCATCGATAAACGTCTGTACATCGATGTCCGCGGTCTTCAAAAAAAAACGAGCAGAGCTTGGGACATCATCAAGGAAGACAGAGTATTGATCGACAATTGGAGCCAGAACCAGTGGCAACTAGAGAACAGGAACTTTTGAGGCAGATAGCTGGACTTCCTTGCCATCCCAGAGCCGGATTCATACACTAAACCGGAACCTATGAAGTCCTCCGCCCAACCCATCACCCGCCGTGCAATCCTGCCCCTAACTGCAGCCGCGCCCTTCATCCTGACCACCAAGACCCAGGCAGCGCGACAGTGGAAGGTTTGCGTGATGGGTCACACCGGTAGGGGCAATTTCGGCCATCAACTCGACATCGCCTTCCGCGGCATCCCTGGCGTCACAATCACCGCAGTATCCGACCCGGACCCCGCAGGACGAGCCAAAGCTGCCGAACGCGCCGGAGCCATCCGTTCCTATGCCGACTATCGGGAAATGCTGCAGAAGGAAGACCCCGACATTGCCGTCATCGCGCCTCGTTGGCTGGATCAGCGCGTTCCCATGGCCGAAGCCGTTGCCCAAACCCGAGCCCATGTGCTGATGGAAAAGGCCTTCGCGGCCACGTTGGAGGAGGGCGATGCCGTGCTCCGCGCCTTCGGCAACCGCAAGGTGCAGGTGTGCCACACCGCCCGTCCTACCCGAGCCACCCAAGAGGGGCTCCGGCTGCTGCGGGAAGGAGCCATCGGCGAGGTGCTGGAACTACGCGCTCGCGGTAAAGAAGACCGCCGCGCTGGCGGGGAAGACATGCTGACGCTGGGCACCCATTGCTTCGACATGATGCGCATGATCGCCGGCAACCCTTCCCGCTGCTTCGCGCGCGTGGAAGGTCCTCGCAAACAACCCTCGGAAGTCATCGGACCCATAGCCGGTGACAATATCTACGCTACCTTCGAATTCGCTGGAGGCATTCCCGGCTCCTTCGCCACCAACAAACACCAAGGCCCCGACAGCGTCCACTACGGCGTCACGGTCTACGGGACAAAGGGAGCCATCGATTTTCCCTTGAACGCAATCCCCAACCCCACCTGGATCCAGCGGGATCCCGCATGGCGCGGGAATTGGACACCCATCGTGCCCGCAGGGGAAGAAATCGCAGCCACGCACCCGGAAGTCAACGCCCTGCTCGCCAAAGACCTGCTAGCCGCGATTGAAGAAGACCGCGCGCCCCTGTGCAGCGCGCAGGATGGGCTCTGGACAATCGAAATGGTGCAGTCCGTCTACGCCTCCAGCCAAGCCGGAGGCCCGGTCAGCTTACCACTCAAGAACCGCAAGCACCCTTTGCTCTAGCAGCTCAACGGGCGCCGCGGCGCCCACAGACACCCCCGTCCATCGCCGTGTAGCACAGTGACTCCCGCCGTCCGCGGGCCGCGCGTGTATGATGGAGTGCATCATGGATGCCATTTCTCGTCGCCGGATGCTCGCGTTCTCTTCCATGGGGTGCGCGGCCTTCGCTCAATCGCTCTATGGGGCACAGCCCAAGCCGAAGCGGCCCAACATCGTCTACATCATGACCGACGATCATGCCGCGCAGGCCATCAGCTGTTATGGCAGCAAAATCAACAAGACTCCCAACATGGACCGTATCGCCGCCCAAGGCATGCGCATGGATAACGTCTTCGCAACCAACTCCATCTGCACCCCTAGCCGCGCCACGCTGTTGACGGGAAAATACAGCCATCTGAATGGAGTGCCGGTCTTCAACCGCTTTGATGGTTCGCAGCCCACCGTCCAGAGGATGATGCGGCAGGCTGGCTATTACACTGCCATGATCGGCAAGTGGCACCTGGGCAGCGACCCCATGGATTTCGACTACTGGAATGTCCTACCAGGCCAGGGCGTGTACGAAAACCCGGTGCTCTATGACAAGGATGGGTCAGAGAAGTACGAGGGCTACGCCACCGACATCATCACCGACCTCACCATTGATGTGTTGAAGAAGCGCCCTGCCGACAAACCCTTCTTCGTCCTCTGCCATCACAAAGCGCCACACCGGGAATGGACCCCGAACGAAAAATACCGCCGGGAGTTCAAAGACAAACACATTCCTGAACCCGCCAACCTCTACGACGACTACAAAGGCCGCACGGACGCGCTTCATGAACAGCAGCAATCCGTCTTCCGCGACCTCACTCGCCGTGACCTGAAGTTGGTGCCCCCAGCCGACCTGCAAGGGCCCGAGCGGAACAAGTGGCTTGGCGTCAAACCGACGGAAGTGGAAACCGAAGTCAACGGTGTCAAGAAGACCCTTACGGGTAAGGAACTGGACGCGTGGAAGTATCAGCGTTACATGCAGGATTATCTTGCCTGCGTGCAGAGCGTTGACGATAACGTCGGTCGCCTGATGGATTGGTTGGACGCTAACGGGCTCGGCGAAAACACGATCTTTATCTACACCAGCGACCAGGGCTTCTTTCTGGGCGAACACGGCATGTACGACAAGCGCTTCATGTACGAAGAGGCCTTGCGTATGCCCTTCCTGGTTCGTTGGAAAGGAACGATTCCGGCAGGAAGCGTGTCGAAAGACATAGGCATCAACTGCGACTTTGCGCCTACCTTCCTGGACGCCGCTGGCGAAAAAGTTCCGGTCGATATGCAGGGCCGCAGCATGGTTCCGGTATGGAAGGGCAAGGCTCCGAAAGAGTGGCGCAAGGCGATGTACTATCGCTACTACCACGATCCCGGCGATCACAACACCCGCGCCCACTATGGCATTCGCACCCAGACACACAAACTGATCTACTTCTGGAAGAAAGATCAGTGGGAATTGTATGACCTGACAAGCGATCCGCAGGAGATGAAGAACATCTACAACGACGCCAAGGCGCAGAAGACCGTCGCGGCCCTTAAGAAGCAACTCTATGCGCTAAAGAAAGAGCTAAAGGACGACGACCAGTTCGCCAACGAACAGCCCAGTGCGTCTTCGTACGTGCAAGCTCCTCCACTGAAAAAGAAGTAGAGCCTCTACTTAGGCATCACCATCGGTCGACTCTGGAACGACGCGTAGCAGCAAAAGGCCCCGTTTTGAAATACGGGGCCTTTTGCTTTTCTACTAACCCCTCCCCTGCCCCCCACCACACGCCGTGAAAGCCTGTGGCCAGTCGTCTGTTCTCTGTAACGCTAGCGTCAAGGGCACCCGTATCAAGGGAATCGCATCAAGGAAATCCCATCAAGGAAATCCCACCAAGGAAATCATAGTCGCAAGCAAGCAGGTCTACAATGAAACCAGGAGATTGCCATGGCTAAAAAACTGTTGTTGTTAGCGGGCGATTACGTCGAAGACTACGAGATCATGGTGCCGTTTCAGGCACTGCAGATTGCCGGGCATCAGGTCGATGCCGTTTGCCCTGGTAAGAAGAAGGGCGACTTCGTGCGTACCTCGATCCACGACTTCGAGGGAGATCAGACTTATTCCGAGAAACGTGGCCACAACTTCACCTTGAACGCCTCTTTTGCTGAGGTAAAGGCGGAAGACTACGACGGTTTGGTGATCCCGGGCGGACGCGCGCCGGAGTATCTGCGTCTGAACGCGGACTTGCTGGCCATCGTGAAGCACTTCGCCAAGGCTGACAAGCCCATCGCCGCCATCTGCCATGGCGCGCAGATTCTCACAGCAGCAGATGTCGTAAAGGGACGCAAGATCAGCGCCTATCCCGCCTGCGGACCCGAAGTGACCCAGGCCGGCGGCGAGTACGTCTCAGTCCCCTTCGAAACCGCCATCACCGACGGCAACTTCGTCACCGGCCCGGCATGGACTGCCCACGTGGAATGGTTGAAGCAGTTCATCCACCTGCTCGGATAGACAATCGCTGAGGAAGAATGCCTGAGTTCCAACCGAATACTGGTTGAGACTCAAGCTACCTGTTCAGCCTAGTCTTGCTGGTGATGAACTGACCTCACGCATACGGACATCGTGGCAGCAACTGATCGTCTGGCCTCATGTGTTTGATGCAAAGCACTTTCTTTATAGGACGCAGCCCTTTGTACGGATAACTGGCACACTCCAGAAGAAGGATGGCGTAATCCACGTTGCAGCAAGGGATATCTTTCTGTTGAGAGGCTTGAAAGAGACACCCGGTTCTCGCGATCTCCACTGAACCGTTGGATGTAGCAGGTGGGCCAAGCTCTCACGAAGGCCGATAGAGCAACGACCCAGAGAACGATTTGCGGCATGGGAACGCGAATTATATGTTACTTCGAAGCACAAAAGCAGCGGGCGGTAACACCCGGCTGGGGAGACGTCACGCGACGCCACGGGCACACTTTCGGGCACACCTGAAGATTTTAAGCCAGATCCATACCCCAAATAGCACTCGAAACCATCGCTATAACTTACAGAAAATAAATCGCTTACAGGAGAGAAGAGACTGGTAGGCCCTGTAGGATTTGAACCTACGACCAACGGATTATGAGTCCGCTGCTCTAACCGCTGAGCTAAGGGCCCCTCTGGTGTTTAGGGTACCATGAGGCGCTTTCAAAGCACGGCATCTCTGGTACAGTTCCCTCTTCACAACGCTCCGCTATTCTAGATGCTCCGTCACTCGATTTGCAGAGCCCGACGCGGGAACGAGACCCCGTCAGACATGAACACACCATGTCAGGACGCTACGAAAGAAAAAGGGCGGCGGAGAGTGAAGCTCCCCACCGCCCTTGATTTACGCTTCTGTTGCTGTCCACCGATCCGTGCATCTATGCGATGCAGCGGTTTGGTCAGTGAACTCCGAAACTGCTGGAGTCCATTAGTAGTTGGTCGGCTGAGCGCCGCCCAACGAAACGCCAATTGCTTCGCCGGAAACAATCAGCTCCACACGACGGTTCCGCTGGCGCCCATCACGGGTGTTGTTATCCGCCACCGGGCGACTGCTGCCAAATCCGCGTCCGGTGACATTGCCGGAGGGGAACCCTTCCTTCACCAGATAGTCCAACACAGCCGTCGCACGACGCTCCGAAAGACGATCATTGATGGCGTCAGATCCGGTGGAATCCGTGTGACCTTCCACTTCCAAGTTAAGACCAGGGGTCCAGCTTAGGATACCGGCGATCTTCGACAAGGCCGCACGGGTTTCCGGCTTCAACTGGTAGCTACCGGTATCGAACAAAATGTCCGACATCGTTACGACGAGTCCGCGCGGGGTGTCTTGCGTCTGCAGAACCCGGTTCAACTGTTCCACCAAGCGGCGACGCAATGCCGCGGCTTCGGCGCGAGCGGTCTCCGCGTCAGCCTTCGAAGCAGCGGCCTGCTGGGCAGACAGCTCGGCTTGGCGACGGGCGGCTTCTTCGGCAGCGCGGGCTGCTGCCTGTTGCGTCTGGGCTTCCGCACGCTGGCGTGCTTCGCGCTCGGCCTCCAATTGGGCCACTAGCTTCTGCTGCTCTGCCTGACGCTGTCGCTCTTCGGCTGCCAAACGCTGCTGTTCCCGCTCCGCAGCCAACTGCTTAGCAGCTTCGGCCTTCTTGCGCTCGGCTTCCTGCTCGTTGAAGATCCGTTCTTCTTCGCGCTTACGTAGAGCGATGGTGCGAGCATCTTCGGCAGCTTGCGTCACGTCGCGCGCCGTGGTTTCTGAAGGCTTCCACTGCTTGCGATTCACGTAATCTTCCGTGCGCTCCATGAAGCCACGAGCGCGTTCATAGCTCGACGCCGCATACTTGTCGGCCATCGCGATCTTGGCAATACGAATGGCATTGCGGGCCTGAATGACGTCGAAGGGTACGCCGGGTTCCAGGGGAATCGGCTTCAAATCATCAGGATTGGCATCCAATACATACTGGCCGCGTTCAATCAGCTCAAAGCGAGCATCGATTTCGCTCTGCATGCCTTTGGTATCCCGCCGCGGGATGTTTTCCAGAACCACCACGTTGCTCGGCATCGTCACGGCGAAGTAAGGCTCGGCGGTAACGATCATGCCAAAGGTTTGCAGTTTGGTGGTCACTTTCAGCTTGGAACGGCCGCGATCCATACGGACCTCGCCCATACTGATGGCGCGTCCCTGCGGCGTCACGGCCCACAGCACGTAGGTCAGATATTCGTTCCCAAAACGAGTGGGTGATTCGAGATTCTTTAGATCGACCTCGACCTCAACGTAACCTTCACGGCTCCGCACGTTGGCTTGGCCTTCCGCGTTGTTCATCAAGGGCGTGCCCCGGAAATCCACCTTGGTGGACGTATTGACGCGGTAGGTGACTGCCTTCGTGCTTCGCGAAGTTACAGTAATGTTGTATAGAGCCTGTGGCTTATCTTGGGAGCCCTCTGCTTGTTGCGCGAAAGTGGGCGCGCTCAGTAGCGCGACAGCCAGCAACCCGCTTGCCCCGTATTTCCAACGAATCATCGTTACCCTCCTCAGTTGCCTTTGAGCTTCAGACGCCTTTAGGCCGCTTTTTGCCTTTTGGATTCAGTTGACAGACGATTTAGCTCGATCAAGTGTTGCAGTTACAACGAAAAATGTAAGCAATTCAGTAACCAATTTAGCCCGTCAGATCGAAATTCCCCGGCAAATCACTCGCTTGCCTCCTCATCACCATCGCTGTGTACGAATAGGATATCGCGAGCTCTCCAATCATCCGCGTCTGGAAACTATTGTTTCTGCGGGCCAATCTGGGTTTTTCCGTGTTGTGGCGGCGGAGCAAGTTGGTCATCAGGAGCCGTCACCACATCCGTAGTAAATTTGAACGGATAGGGCCCAGGACCTTTCCACTCCAGTTCTACGAAGTAGGCTGCAAATCCTTGCGTCGGCTTGGGAGTTTTTACCTCCCAGGTATTTGGAGCAGTTGGCGTCAGTTCCACAGATTGGAAGATAGGACCTGCGGAATCGATTCGGAAATCATTGAATTTAGGGTTGATCCCCGTCCACAGCCTAGCCGCCACGGGTGTTTGCTTGGCGGTCACGGTCATGGTTCCCTTCGGATCGATTGTCCACGACATCTCCGGCCTCGGCACATCCTCCAGGATGGCTTGATAGTATGCCGCAATCGAGGCCATGGCATCCGTACCCTTTGATACGTTGTGTCCAGCGTTCGGCACATAACGCATGCGGTTTTCGCCGAGCAGTTCGTGGAAATAGTAACGGGATGATTCGGGCCGGAAGAACTGGTCGCCCACGGCGTTCACGATAAACTTCGGCAGTTTCAGACGATTCCGATAGGCGAAAGGATCTTCGATCCGCATCAGAGCGCGATAGGCAGGGTCGGACATGCGATCCATCAGCCCCTCCCGGTAGTAGTCCCCGACAGCTGGCGCCCAGAACCCATAGCGTTGATAGTGCGCGACGAAACTGCGCTCCACATTCAACAGATCGATCACGATAGGGATGATGGCGACCACCCGCTGATCCGCCACAGCTGACATCCACGTGGTCCAGCCGCGCTTGGATGCGCCGGTAATCACGTACTGTTCCACCTTCGTCCTTCCGCCCTTCACAGTGGCGGAAAAATCGGTGACAGTATCCATGGCCCGCACTACCGCCTTGGTCATGGCAAAACGGAAAATCCATTTCGGGTCCTTCGTTTCCATATACTTGCGCCAGCCGTAGGCAAGAATCTCGTCCTCCGTTCGAGGGCCGAAATCGTCGTTCTTGAAAACCAGGGGCTGGTTGGGTACCATACGGAGCTCAGCCACTACACTTTGGGTGGCTGCCGCCAGATCCACGAAGTCTTTCGTCACCTTAGGCTTCTTGCCATCGTTGTTTCCGCCCGTCACGTAAATCAGGCCGGTGGCATGCGCGACGTTCTTGGGCGTGTAGACGTATAGATAATGCTCCCAGACGGGCCTGTCCACCTCGGCCTCCGTAAGCCAGGTCTGGGAGATCATACGCAACAAAGAGATAGAGCCAGCATCATTTTGCTGTTGCTCGACCAACTCGTACCGATAGCTTGGATCTGCTTTGGCAATGTAAGCATCCAGTTCATTAGGCTCCGTTGCCAGGGCCGTCTCCGGCACATCTGCCAACGAGGGATTGGATGGCGCTGTGGCGCAACCCGCCAGAAGTAACATCAATGCAAACGCCGCAAGCATCAGAGGGGCGCTTCCGTAGCCACACTGACCAAGCGACCGATAGTCTGACCGGAAAGTCCAATAGGCAAGACCGGAATCACCGGCCCTGCACTCGGAATTCCGGGACACACAATTCTGAGGTATGGGGGTGTGGAAGACGTAGAACTGGAACATAGCGCGGCGCGTTCTCCTGGCTATGGACATCCGAAGGGAGACATCCTATGGCTTAGGTCTTAAAGGAAATGATCACGTTCATCTTAACGTGGGAGCACTCTCATTTATCCTTGAAACAAGACGACTCTTCTGGCCAGCTGCAACGTAACGGTACTGTGCCCCCACTCACTTTAGTTCAAATGCGTGAGCCGCAGAATCATATACCTTCGCAGCACAACTAGTTCTTGCACTATTCCATGACTCGACCCATCATTCTTACGGTAGATGACGACCCCGAGGTGTTGCGCTCGATTGCGCGTGACCTTCGAAACCAGTACGGAGAGAATTACCGCGTGCTACGCGCCGATTCCGGCGCTGCTGCCCTGGAAGCGCTGGATGAGCTGACACGCAAAAGTGAACCGGTGGCTCTGATTCTGAGTGATCAGCGCATGCCGGGCATGGATGGCGTGACCTTCCTGGAGAAATCCAGCGCTGTTGCCCCCAAGGCGCGGCGCGTCATGCTTACCGCGTACGCTGACACCCAGGCCGCCATCGACGCCATCAACCTCTCTCAGGTGGATTATTACCTGCTGAAGCCATGGGATCCACCACAGGAAAAGCTCTTCCCCGTACTCGATGATCTGCTGGACGCCTGGCAGAGCAGCTATCGGCCGGGGTATGGGGGTGTCCGCGTCGTCGGATCACGCTGGAGCCAGCCCACGCACGCCGTGAAGGATTTTCTGGCGCGCAATCAGATTCCTTACACCTACCTGGACGCCGAGTTGCACGAAGAAGCAACCGAAGCCATGGAAGGGATCGACGATTGCGCGTCCCGGTTCCCCCTTGTGCTGCTTTCCGATGGAGAACGCCTTGTTGGGCCGACTCTGGCCGAAGTTGCCGCCCGTGTCGGACTGGGGTCTAGAGCCACCCAGAATTTCTACGACCTTGCGATTGTTGGAGGAGGGCCTGCTGGCCTGGCCGCGGCAGTCTATGGCGCATCTGAAGGATTGAAAACAGTATTGGTGGAACGGGAAGCTCCTGGTGGCCAGGCTGGAACAAGCAGCCGGATCGAGAACTACCTCGGGTTTCCGGTGGGTCTATCGGGTGGAGATCTGGCCCGGCGCGCCGTCACCCAGGCACGGCGCTTTGGGGTGGAAATTCTCACCCCCGCCGAAGCCGTTTCCTTGGAAATTGATGGCCCTTACAAACGCATCCGGCTGAATGATGGCAGTGAATTCTCCTGTCATGCCCTCATGTTATCCATGGGGATCTCGTGGAACCTACTGCCAGCAGAATGTGCGGATCGCTTTGCTGGTCGTGGTGTGTACTACGGAGCGGCAATGACGGAAGCCATCTACTGCAAGGGCGAAACCATCTACGTGGTCGGCGCTGGCAACTCCGCCGGGCAGGCCGCTATGTTCTTCAAAGATTATGCCGCTCGCGTGGTGCTGGTGGTGCGCGGGAACTCTCTGGCCGCAAAGATGTCCCACTACCTGGTGGAACGCATCGAAGCTACGCCCAACATCGAGGTGGCAACGAATTGCGAAATCGTCCGCTGTCAGGGTAACGATCATCTGGAAGGCATCATCCTGCGAAATCGTAAAACCGGCGAGGAATGGGAGGCGCCCACCAGCTATGTGTTCGTCTTCATTGGGGCCGCTCCGCAGACCGCATGGCTCGGCAACCAGTTGGTGCGAGATCAGCACGGCTTTGTGCTGACCGGACCCGACCTGAAGGCAGACGAACACCTGCGCGGATGGCCTTTGGAACGCGCGCCCTATTTGCTGGAGGCGAGCATTCCGGGCATCTTTGCAGCGGGCGACGTGCGGCATGAAAGTGTCAAACGCGTGGCATCCGCCGTGGGCGAAGGCTCCGTGGCCGTGCATTTTGTACACCGGCATCTGGCCACGCTGTAGGATTGCCGAGGTCGGCAATGTGCAGCAGGGTTCGCGCCCGCGGCAAAACAGGATGGTTGGCGAACTGGGTGAGATGAGAGGACTCGATTGATGGCTGATCTTTGTAAGAACTCCAAAAGAGTGCAATGGACCCGCGATCATGGCTTGCAGCCTTCGGATCTGGAACATCTCGGATTGCTGCAGGGACTTAGCGAAGAGCAACTCCGTTGGTTGCTGGAACGGATCGAATTGGGCCACCTGGAAACGGGCGATTGTTGCTTCAGCGAGGGCGACCCTGCCGACCATTTATTTATGGCCGTCGACGGCAAACTGCAGTTTCAGTTTGAATCCGACGGCATCATTCTGTATTCCTCTGAAGTCGGTACGGACGAAGCGGTGGGCATGTTGCCCTTCAGCCGCATGTCCGTCCACACCGGCATGGCCATCGCCCTGGTTCCTTCGCGGGTCATTCGTGTTCATAGTGAGTATTTTGAGTCCATGAACGTTCATCTGCCGACGTTGGTCAAACGTTTGGTGGGCCAGCTTTCTGATCGCGTGCGTGAGGCGACGCGCATGCAACAGCAGCGGGAAAAGATGATGGCGCTCGGTACACTTTCCGCCGGGCTTGCGCACGAGTTGAACAACCCTGCCGCCGCCATTCGTAGCAGCACGAAAGAGTTGATCGAGCGCCTATCGGCTATGCCGGAACGTGTGATCCGCCTGGGTCGTCACCATCTGCTTGAAGAAGAACTGTTGTCGCTGGGGAGCCTTCCTACCCGGCTGAAGGATAGGCAGAACCGGCAATTGAAACCTCTGGAACGATCTCGGCTAGAGGATGAATTGGCTGACTGGATGGAAGACAAAGGCGTCTCGAATGCATGGAGACTTGCCGAAACCTTTGTCGATGCGGGGTTCCAGGTCGCAGACCTCGAAGAAGTCGCGGCGAAAACTCCCCAAGAAGCGATGTCCGATACGCTCTGCTGGGTGGAGGGTCATACGGCAATCTTCAACTTGGTGCTGGAAGTGAATACAGCGGTGGAACGTATCTCTTCGCTGGTCGCCAGCATCAAGGGATACTCCCACATGGATCGGTCGCCCACAAAACAGTTAACCCAGGTGGACGAAGGCCTGGAGACGACCCTCACCATGCTGGGGCACAAATTGAAGAAAAAGAACGTCCAGGTAGACCGACTCTACGCGCCGGACCTGCCGCCGGTGATGGCGTTCCCTGGCGAACTGAATCAGGTTTGGACCAACCTGCTCGACAATGCGATTGATGCGCTGCCATCTGAAGGCGGCGTGATACGAATCGAAACTCGTCTGACGCACGGCGCTTTGCTTGTTACCCTCACCGATAACGGTAGCGGCATCCCACCCGCCATCCTGGACCGTATCTACGAACCATTCTTCACGACTAAACCCTTGGGAGAGGGAACCGGGCTAGGGCTGGATATTACCCACCGGATCATTACGCGTCGGCACCAGGGCCACATCGAAGTGGAAAGCCGACCCGGATGTACGCGGTTCCAAGTGGCTCTTCCTCTGGGGGCCGGAACGGCTGCACCGGCTGGGGAACCTTCGGTAAGCCACTGAACCCGGCTGGATCCGGCCTAGGGAATGTCGGCCTTCCGTACAGCGGGATGTTGGCATATTGTGTCTGCAAGGCGCTTGATTTCGGCGTCGCTTGCAGATAACGGCGGCTTCGCCTGCATCGCGAATTTTCTCGTGCTAGCGAACCCCTTTACGCCGATTACTCGCTTTACGTTTTAGGATCGCCAATTCTGGAGCCTGCATCGCGGAATCCGCGCCGGTGCATATGCGGCATGATGTTTGGATGTTCTTGAATTGACGAAACTTACCGGGTTGAGGCCACAGCCTCGCGTGAAACCCGCAGTAGGAGTTACGAAGCCACCATGTTTTCACGATCTCGCATTATCACCTCCCTTGCCTTGGCTTTCACGTTGGCGTTGACCTCGCCGCTGTTTGCCCAGCAGAAGAAAAAGCGCGTCGCCATTCTCGATTTTGAGTACGGCACGGTTCAGAGTTGGGTGGACAACATCTTTGGCACGAATGTGGACATCGGTAAGGGCATTTCTGACCTGCTGGTGGAAAAGCTACTGAACACCGGTGAATACTCGATCATCGAACGTAGCGCCCTGGATAAGGTTCTGAAAGAACAAAACTTCTCAAACAGCGACCGCGCCGATTCTTCCAGCGCTGCAAAGATCGGCCAGATTCTCGGTGTGGACGCGATCATTACGGGCAGCATTACCCAATTTGGTAGTGACGATAGTTCCACTGGCCTTGGCGGCTTCGGACGTAGTTGGGGCGGCTTCGGCATGGGCAAAGTGAACCTGAAGAATTCGAAAGCCGTGGTGGGCATCAGCGCCCGCATCATCGACATCAATACCGCAGAGATTTTGGCTGCTGTTTCGGGCAAAGGCGAATCCAAGCGCAAGGGTGCGGCGCTTTCCGGAGCAGGCGGCGGTGGGTGGAATGCAGGCGGCGGCGACATCAACATGGGAGCCTCCAATTTCCGGAACACCATCATCGGTGAAGCGACGCATGAAGCCGTTGATAACCTGGCGACCGAACTCGGCGCCAAGGCCGGTGTGATGCCAACCCGCACGGTCAGCGTCGAGGGCCTGGTCGCGGACGTTGCTGGCAACACCCTCATTCTGAACGTCGGAACCCGCACCGGGCTGAAAGTCGGCGACACCCTTACCGTGCAGCGCAAAGTGCGTGAAGTGCGCGACCCCGCATCCGGCAAAGTGCTGCGCACCGTGACAGAAGCGGTGGGGACTGCCACGATCACCGAGGCTGATGATTCATCCGCCGTCGCAAACTACTCCGGCGCTGGCGCTCCGAAGGTGGGCGACGTGGTGAAGACCCAGTAGCGATCTGCAGATAGAGGCAGCCTGGCCAGCACAATTGATCCAGTATCATCTGGCCATTTTATTTAGCTGCCCACCTAGCCACGCAGTGTATTCCCTCAGGCAAACGAGACGGCAGTCGAAGGAGCGGTTCCACCATGCAATTGAAAGCGGGCGATCGCATTGGCGATTATGAGGTGCTGGGCGTGCTCGGCGCTGGCGGCATGGGCAGTGTCTACAAGGTGCGAAATGTTATTTCGGACCGCGTAGAAGCAATCAAGCTGCTGTTGCCCAATCTGGTGGAACACCAGGAACTGAAAGATCGCTTCCTTAGGGAGATCAAGACCAGCGCGAGCCTGGAACATCCGGCCATCGCCAGTCTGCGAACAGCATTCCAGAGTGGCGACATGCTGCTGATGGTAATGGAGTATGTGGAAGGCGAAACCTTGGATTCCAGGCTCCGCAATGGTCCGCTTGCGATTCCGGAAGCGGCACGCATCACCGCCCAGGTACTGGAGGCCCTGGAATACGCGCATTCCCGTGGCGTGGTCCACCGCGACATCAAGCCCGCCAATGTGATGATCAGCACCAAGGGCGGCGTGAAACTGCTCGACTTTGGCATCGCCAAAGCCACCACCGATAAACAGATTACGGTCGCGGGCACCACCATGGGTTCGCTGTACTACATGTCCCCCGAACAAATTCGCGGCGAACAGGTGGATCAGCGTGCGGATTTGTATTCCCTTGGCATTACTCTCTACGAATTGACCACCGGCAAACGGCCGTTTGGCGGCGAAAGCGGTTACGCCATCATGGCGGAGCACCTGCAAAAGCAACCCATACCGCCAGTCGAAATCGATCCCAGAGTCCCGGCCTCCATGAGCACCGTCATTTTGCGTGCGCTGGCAAAGAACCCCACAGAGCGATACCAAAGCGCCGCCGAATTCCGGCGGGACCTTCTCGGTTCCATTACACCGGCAGACGAGACGGTGGTGGCCACGAAGCCTTCACTGGGAAATGACGCATTTGCGGATTTTACAGCTCCCAAAGCAGCAGCCCCTATCCCAATGCCTCCGGCACCGCCTGCAGGGCCAACCGCCACAGCTTTCACGCCGCCGGCTGCGCCATTTGTGCCCACCCCGGCCAACCAGCCGCCAGCCGCGCAACCTGGCTTTGGGAATGCCTACCCTCCAGCGGCAAACAGCGCGAACGCTACAACTGGCCGCAAGCCAAGCAACACGCTGGCTCTGGTTATGGTGGCGCTGATTGCAGTTCTGGTTTTAGGCGCGGTCGTGGCTGTCTTCGCCGGGTCCTGGCTGATGGGCTCATCGGAAACTACAACAGCAAACGCGAAGCCAGGCATTCTGGAGAGTATTTTCGGCTCTAAATCGAAGACAAACGATACTACACCGGCCAGTGCACCTGCGGTGGCGGAACCAACTCCTTCGTCGAGTGCGCCTTCCGACGAAAGCCCAATCGAATCCGCCGGCAACACCGGAACGACAGGCTCCGGCGCGATGGCATCCGCATCGACAGCACCCGCAGCTTCCCTTCCGTCGGCCACGCCGGGAAACATCGAACCCATGGCCCCGTCAAAGGGAAACGCTCCGCGTGCGAAGAACGAAACGCAGGTTGCTGGCAACTACGCAAAGTCCGCTGCGGGATCTTTGGGTAGCCAGGTCGGCGCAGCGTCTCCGCGAGCCGCACAGCAGAGCGGCAGCGATGCGTACCAAGCGCCCGTCGCTCCCCCTGTGGTCAACAATGTCCCACAGACCCCTGCAGTTGATACTCAGGCATTGGAACGCGCACAGGACTTCTTCTCGAAACTTGGCGTTCGCGCAGGTACCGTTCAGGAGAGTGCCCGCAAGCTGATCGAAGAGCAATCGAGCATGGGTATGACCCTGCGCGCCGACATGCGGGCGTCCATGAAACGTATGGAAATGTTGATGGATCAGGCCGAATCTTCGCTGAACAACAAAGACCTGCCCAAGGCACAGCAACAGATGCAGGGAGCTGAGCGCGAAATCGAAAAACTGGAGAAATTCTTCCGCATCTAGCGCTTCATCACCAGCAGAATCAGAAACCCCGGGCGTATGGCGCAAGACACTGCTCCGTCCTCCCGGGGTTTTCGCGTAATGTGCCCGCTATCGAAATCGCGCTAGCATCGTTGCATGCGCTTGGGACGCCATGGAACCGCGATGGTCGTCGCGTTCTACTTGTTGGTCGGTCTGTTCTTCTTCCTTTATCGCTACCTGGACAAGGGCGCTTATGGGCGCTGGCCAGATTGGCGTCCTGATTTCATCAACGAAACCACAGGCGCACTGGCAGCCCTGTTGCTGTTCTTCCCCGTCTTCCACTTCGCAAATCGATACCCCTTGCTTCCCGGTCTATGGCAACGGAACCTGTGGAAGTACGTAGTCGCCCTACTGGTTTGGTCGCCCATACACACCACGCTGATGGCTCTGATGCGTGCACCCCTCTATCGTTGGCTAGTGGACCAGGAATTCAACTACGGATACATGCCCGTTCGTTTCCTGATGGAGTTTTCCGTCGACTGCTTCACCTTTTCCGCGCAGGTCAGCGCGATAACCGCATTCCGCTATCAGTGGGAGTTGCAGCAGCGGGAACTGCGAGCCGTACAGTTGGAAAAAGAGCTTACCCAGGCCCACCTCGATGCCTTGTTATTACAACTGCGACCGCACTTTCTATTCAATGCCCTGAATGCGGTGTCATCAGTGATGTATGAGGATGCGCGCAAGGCCGACCGAATGATCGCCAGCCTCAGCGAGTTTCTGCGAGCGACACTGCGCCAACAAACCACGCAACAGACCACGCTGGGTGAAGAGTTGCGCATGCTCCATCGCTATCTGGACATCATGCAGGTTCGCTTCGGTGACCGATTGATCGCATCTGAAGATGTGCCAGAAGCACTGATGCGCGCCCGTGTCCCATCACTGCTATTACAGCCTCTTGTGGAAAACTGCGTACAACATGGCGTATCCCCCACCGATGGCGTCCTACAGATCCATCTCAGCGTTCGAAGTACCGACGGGAAACTGATGCTAACGCTGCGCGACCATGGTCCCGGTTTGTCGACAACGGGCCCAAGCCGCCATGCCGGCCACGGTGTGGGACTATCGAATACCAGACGTCGGCTGGAACGCCTCTACGGCGAACACCAAAACCTTCAGTTGGAGAGCGCTCCAGATGGCGGCGCGGTCCTGACCGTGATGCTTCCCCTGCAATTGGTTGACGCCGAGTAGAGCCATGAGTAGAACGACTACACAGATACGAACCGTTATCGTGGATGACGAACCACCCGCCAGATCGAAGCTCCGCAGGCTGCTGAGTGAATCAGATGCCTTCACCGTAGTTGGCGAGGCAGGCGCGGGCGTGGAAGCCGTAACGCTGATTCAGCGTGAGCTCCCACAGTTGGTTTTTCTAGACATCTCTCTTCCGGATATTGATGGACTGGAGGTAGCGCGCGCCCTACCGGAAGAGATTCGCCCGCGCATCGTATTTGTTACCGCGCATGATGACCGCGCTCTGGAAGCCTTCGAAGTGCATGCCATCGACTATCTGCTAAAGCCTGTCGATCCCGATCGTTTCTCCGCGCTGCTGGCGCGCGTAGCTCAATCCGCACATACACAACACCAGGCGATACAAGGGTTGTTGGACGCTTCGGTCAAGACAAATGAATACCCGAAACGTTTCCTGCTCGCGGAAGGCGAGAGGCATCGCTTAGTAACCCCCGAGGAAATTGAGCGCGTGGAATCCGCACGTAACTACGTAGTGGTCCACGCGCGCGGACAGGCCAGTGTCGTTCGCGGCACCCTGGACGAGTATCAGGCTCGGCTCGATCCTCAACATTTCGTACGCATGAACCGCTCCCAAATTGTGAACCTCTCTTTTGTCGCAGAGATGGTGGCAAGCGGTCACGGGGAGTATCGGGTAAAGACCAAAGACGGCACGGAACTTACCTGGACCCGCCGCTATAGCCCTGGCATGCTGCCCGGCTCCTGAGCGTTCTACGCCCCATTCTCTCCTTCGTCCCGCAAGCGTGCCCGCTTGTCCCAACAGACCTTCACCTCCGCAGCCACAACCGGCATGATGAGGTTAGGGAAGGAGCAATCGGTATGGGAGTGCTAGCGGAAGATATGGAGCCAAAGCATGGAGACACGAAGTTCAAGACGTCAACAGCTCCACTTCACGACGATACACAGTGGCAGACACAGCTCGATAACGCACTTCCCTTCCCCCGCGAGTACGGTCTCGATTGGCTACGCGTGTTCGCCTTTGCGGTGCTGATTTTCTATCACACAGGCATGATCTTCGTTACCTGGGATTTCCACATCAAGAATGCGGACCAGAGCACGGTAATGCAATGGTTTATGCTTCTGGCAAACCGGTGGCGCCTGCCCTTGCTCTTTATCATCTCCGGCGCCGCCGTCTGCTTCAGCCTACGCCGTCGCGGCTATTTGCAATTTGCCAGAGAGCGATTTGTGCGACTCTTCATCCCCCTGGTCTTCGGCATGTTGGTCGTCGTCCCCCCTCAAATCTACTTTGAGCGCCTACAACAGCAAGCGACCACCGCCAGCTATCTGGAGTGGTATCCAAGCGTCTTCCAATTTGTTCCGTACCCCGAAGGAGGAGCTTTAAGCTGGCACCACCTCTGGTTTGTGCTCTATATCTTCGTCTATTCGCTCGCAGGCATTCCGTTCTTCGCTTGGATACGCAGCGCAAACGGCCAGCGCATCGTGGCCCGCATGGTCGGCTGGTTTGAACGATGGCCTGCTTCTTTCTATCTCATCAATGTGCCCAACCTGATTGTGGCCTTCACTCTAGGCCCGCACTGGCCCACGACACATAACCTTGTATCGGATTGGGCAAATTTAACCGGCGCCTTTCTCACCTTCTTGTGGGGCTTCACGATTGCATCCAACCAGAGATTTCTGGACCTCATCACCGAACGGCGCCGGGAGTTTCTGATTGCCACCATCTCCGTTGCCACGTTGTTTTTCACCATCTATGGCACACGTCCGCTTGGCGCACTTCCTCCGTTCCTAAGAAGCGTCATTTGGGAATTGGTGTCGTCTTACTTCGGTATGACGGCCATCATGATGTTCGTCGGCTATGCGCGGCACTACTTCCGTAGCGGTGGACCCAAGCTACGCTACGCCAACAACGTCGTGTATCCCTTTTATATCGTGCACCAGACAGTGATGATCGCCGTGGGCTACTACGTGATACAGATGCCATGGAACTTGTGGTTCAAGTTCCTAATCGTCGCCGTCGCCACCTTCCTGGGTAGCTGGGGCTGTGTAGAACTGGTTCGGAGAACGCCGATCACGCGGCTGCTGTTCGGAATGAAAGCGTAAAACAAGGGGCCTGAACATCTCCTGCTGAGGAGATGTTCAGGCCCTTACCGGATTACCGGCTAATGAAGCAGCAGATTCTCTACCTAGAACTGCAGCTTCAGGGAGAGTTGGAAGAAGCGTGGCAGATTGGTTTGATCACCAGTGCCAACGATGCGTCCGAAGTTTCCGTTGTTTACGTCCCCATTCACGCGGCCAAACCATTGGGGTGTGTTCGTTGCGTTCAGTGCCTCGGCACGGAAGGTCAGCAAATAGCGTTCCAGAATATTTGTGCGTTTCATCAAGGCAAGATCTAGATTGTAGATGCCTGGCTGACGCACAGACGTAATCCGGCTCGACCACGTTTGCAAAGTATTCGCGGGACGAACCGTCCACGCAGCCTGTTCATCCGCGGAAGCGCAACGCGACCGCGTACCGTTCGCTAGAACAGTACAGGTGTTAAACCAGCGATCCAAGCTCTGGTTGCTTGCCGTTGGGTCTATGCCCGTAGGGACAGTGTTGCTCCCCATTGCAATGGGCATGCCGCTCTGCAAGCGAGCCACGCCACTGATCGCCCAACCGCTTATCAGGTGCTTCACCACAGTCGGTGATTCCGCTATAAACTTGCGTCCGGAGCCGAAGGGCAGCTCATAGACGCCATTGAGCTGAAGGCTCTGCGGTACATCCCACGCGGCAACTAGCTTTTCCAGGTCATTGTCCTGCGCATTGCGATAAGACATCCATTCCAGAGTGCGGGAATACGTGTATGACACGCTGGCGCTCAGCCCATTCGACATACGTTTAGCGAGCATGAACTGGAAGCCATCATAACGGGAACGCCCTTCAGATCGTAGTGTCTCCGTAATGCCCAGGAATTGCGGGAAGGGGCGAAGCAATTGCGACCGTGCAATACGGGCGTTGTTCAGTGAGGTTCCGGGGATCAGACCGGCCATCGGATTACTTACCGTTTCGGACAAGTAAGCGTTGCCCAATGCCAAAGATTCCAGAGAGATCTCATTCATGGCCCGCGAAACGGCAAGCTTGTTTACGCGGTTGCCCACATAACCGGCAGTCAAAAGAAAGCGTCCAGGAAGTTCGCGTTGGACCTCAAAGGAATACTGATGGGTGTAAGGCAACTCGCGATCTGTTGCGGCATAGGAAATGGATTGCCCAAGGTTTGCGGCAAGACCAAGCGCACTGCCCACAGGGCGAAGCACGCCACCCGGGAACGGATTGTCGATGGTGTTTTCCGGAGTACCCGTGATGACCGATGTCACCATGCTGGTGCGTTGATTGAAACCGGGAGCGATACCGGGCTCATCGAATGCCTGTGCGTAGATGAGTCCATAGCCACCGCGAAACACTGTCTTTTCGTTCAGTTGATACGCTGCGCCAAATCGAGGAGCGAAGTTATTGGCATCCCGATCGTAGGAGCCACGAGGCTGACCATTCACGCCAGCGTACACCAAGCCTCCGCGGAGTGGCAGACCAGGAGCCTGAATGGGGCTCGGCGACTGTGTGTCGAAACCACGCAGCATCGCGTTATACCGTTCAGTAATCGCGCCGCGGAAGTCCCAACGCAGGCCGAGGTTCAGTTTTAGCTTGTCTGTCACACGTAGGTCATCGTGCACAAAATAGGAGAAGGTGTGCATTTGGCGAGCTGGCTGGGTATTCACGTCGATGTAGCCAGAAGCAGGCGTGCCCATCAGAAAGCTGGCAATGGAGTTTCCGCTGGAAGGCGCAATCTGCAGCGGATTCGCTCCCGTGAACTGCTGATTAAACGTAAAGCTGCCCGCCGAATCTCCGGGAGCCTGTGAGTTGTTTCGAATCAACCGCCATTCGCCGCCAGTCTTTAACGAGTGACGCCCCATGGTCTTGTAGATGGAGGCCTGCGCCGAGGTTGTCTGGGAGATCGGGTCAACGTTTACCGGTTCCGCCCCAGCGCCTTCATAGCCCGCAAAGGTGAAGCGCGGGAAGACATCGGCTGCCTGCGATTTGTAGAGTTGGGAAAAGCCAAGGCTGGCCAGGTCAAAGTTGCTGGCTGCGGAGAATCCGCCCTTCGATTGAAAACGCGCCAGACCGCCACGGATATCCAGCACCGTAGTGGGGTTGATGATGTGCGTGATCTGCACAACGGCATTGTGATTGTCGCGGGTGAAAGGGCTATTGCTGCTGACATCCGCCACATTGAATGCGTCCGTAGTGGAGTAACGATAGCCACGGGTCTCTTCCAGCGAGTTCCGCGAATAGCGGACGAACATGCGTGTGTTGTCAGAGATGATGTAGTCGCCACGTCCGCTGTATTCGGGGTAGATATCCACAAACTTTCGCGTATTGGCGCCGGACGCCAGGTTGTTCAAACCCGTAACCGGGTCGCCAGCCACGTTGCCTTGCGGAATCAACCCAAGCACTGCGGCAGCAACGGGATTGATGCGCGCCGTCGGAATGCGATTGTTCGCGAACTGGTCGCGCACGAAAGCGCCGCTGACAGATCGTGTGCTGAACGGGTCATAGATGGTCTGTAACTGGTTCGCGGCATAGTAGGTTTGCGAGAAGTCTCCGGAACGTTGTGCTGCTGTCGGCACGGATGTGCTGAAGGGGTCCGGGACCACCTGACGGATCTGCTCGTGGCCGAAGAAGAAGAACAGTTTGTTCTTGACCACTGGCCCACCGATGGAACCGCCGAAGGTATTGATGTTCGACGACTGACGCGGCGCCCCGGTGCGATTGCTGTTGAAGGTGTTGGCATTCAGAACCGTATTCTGGAAGTACTCAAATAGAGACCCGTGCCATTCGTTCGAACCGCTTTTCGTCGAAATGTTGATGACGCCGCCAGTCGTGCCGCCGTATTGCGCATCATAGTTGGTGGTCTGCACGCGCAATTCATCCGTCGTTTCTGACTGCGGGATGAAGGTGACCGAATAGGCGCGACCTAGCGCGGTAACGCCATCCACTAACACTTCGTTCATCTGCGGACGACCACCGTTGATGGACATGCCACCGCTCCCGCCAATGTCGAAGGGACGAAGACGCGTGGCTGATGCGGTTACCGCAACGCCGGGAGCCGTCCAGGCGAGAGCAATGATATTGCGTCCCTGCAACGGAGTCGCTTCAACACGGCTGGCGTCCACGGTGAGGCTACGGTCGGCGCCTTCCGCTTCCACAACACCAGCGCTTGCTTCCACGGTCACTGATTGGGATACGTCGCCGATGCGAAGCTCAATATTCATGGTGGCGCGTTCCGCCACTTGCAGATTCAGACCTTCTTGGATCTTCTTCTCAAAACCGGCACTTTCGGTAATTACCGTATACTCGCCGGGTATCAGAAACAATATCTGATAATAGCCGGAAGCATCCGTAGTGGAGGAGCTGATAGCGCCTGTGGCCTTGGCCTGCGCCTGCACGTTAGCCCCGGAAACAGATGCCCCCGAGGCATCCACCACCCGGCCAGTCAATGACGCCCTGAATTCCTGTCCAAACAGCGTCAGGCCGACAGACAGCAGCATGACGTAAGTCCATAACAAATTCCGCATTACGATTCCTTTTGCCGGATATTCAGAAAGTTGGCACACCACTCCCTATGAATACGAGATGATTCATTTCTTTTGAAGACCGCGACGATAGGTACCGGCGAGGAATCTCAGGTAGGTGTTGCTATCCGACTCTTTCAGAATAAGAAGTGGAATCTATAGTTACAAATTACAATTTGATTTATGTCAGTACGGTGAATAGTTTGAATGTGCTAAGAACGTCAACTCTGATGTCGAGCTCGTCTGCTCTCTCACACGCTGCGATCAAGCCAATTGCCTCTACCACCCCTTGGCCGCAGGACGCCCTCAATCACACCGCAGAGCCACCATTGGATCCGTAGAGGCCGCACGACGCGCGGGAATGTAGCCGGCAACAACCACAATGGCGCCGATAAACAATGCGGAGATGGCAAAGCTCAAGGGATCCCACGCGGACACGCCATAAAGCAATGACGTTAGCGATTGAGCCGCGGCATAGACGACGATGCATCCCACCGTCACTCCCACGACGCCAAGCAACACAGACTCGCGCAGAACTTTCCAAAGAACCTGTTGGCGTGGAGCTCCAAGTGCAAGACGAATGCCGAACTCGTTACGCCGTTGCAGCACTTGGAAGGCCATGATGCTGTAGAGACCCGTAGCTGCGAGAAGCAAAGCCAATACCGTGAATGCCGTGCACAGTTCGCTAACGATGCGCTCTCGGATCAGAGCCTGATCCAGCCCTTGCTGGACGGTCTTCCAGCGCCGAATCTGAAGTTCCGGCTCCACCTGCTGAATGGCGCGACGGACCGGATCGATCATGCCTCCCACATCGCCGTGCGTACGGATATATATCGAAGCCGCCAGACTGCGATCCCGCACAAACGGCGTGTAGAGGAACGGCACGGGCTTCTGGCGCAGATCCGCATGCTTCGCGTCAGCAGCCACGCCGACAATGCGAAGTGGCCGCTCTGACTCACCCTCCCAGTGGATCTGGCGGTCTATGGGGTTGTCGTCGCCAAACACCTCCCGTGCGGCCGTCTGGTTGATGACCGCCACGCCTGGTTGTTTGGCCTGCGTCTCTGCCTCGGTGAACCCGCGGCCGGCAACGATGGCGATTCCACTGACAGAGAAGAAGTCTGCCGAAACCTCGTCCGTCAGAATGCGCTTCTCGTTTTCGGACCTCAGGCTCACGCCGGGAATCAACATGCAGCAACGCGCACCTTCACAATCGTTGAAGTATCCGCAATCCGCAAATGCCACAGACTGTACACCGGGCTGGCTGCGCAAGGACTCCTCCATCTTGTCGTAGAGCCGTCGTAGGCGCAGTTCCAATTGGGCGACTGCCTCTTGATTGGAACCTTTGCCACTTGGCGGCGTATATGCGACGCCAGTCGGATTGACGTTGACGATTAGAGTGTTTTCTGGAGAGAAGCCGGTCTCCACGTGCGCCAGATTGTAGAGGCTACGCGTCAGCAGAGTAGCGCCCACCAGCAACATCATTGATGCGGCAATCTGAATCAGAACCAGGGCTTTGCGCAGCAGCAAATGGGACCGTGAACTGGTCGTCGTCCGGCCACCGCTGTTCAAGGCAACACCGAAGCCTGTCCAGGAAATACGTAGTGCTGGAACTACTCCTACCAGAATCAGCATGAACGCTGACGCCATCACCGTGAACCCGAACATGCGAAGATCTGTCTGAACGCGCAATTGCACGCCCGCCACACGCTCCATGGCATGAAGCATCCATGCTGTCACGCCCAAAGAGAACAGACATCCCACTACAGTGCCCACGGCAACCAGAATGCTGCTCTCCGTCAGCAATTGCCGGATCACCCGCCAGCGACTCGCGCCGAGGGAATTACGCACTGCTAACTCGCGCTGACGTGCAAGACTACGCGCGAGAATCAGGCTGGCTACGTTGGAACAGGCTACCAACAAAACCAGCATGGAGAGCCCGAACAGAATCGTCAGCGGATCAGAGAGTTGCTCTCGCAATTGACCGAGCCCGCGCGCTCCCGGTTCCACGGTGATGCGCTGCGCCATCAGTTCCGCACGGGACTCGTTGGAGCGGGACTGTTTCGCCTCTTCCAACAGACTCACCTGGAACTGCGCCGAAAGGCGGTCTTCCAACTGTTGCATCGTGGCGTCGCCCTCCAGTCTGGCCATCAAGGTCACCCAGCTGTTGTGGCGATTGTTCAACCTGTCTCGGCTGGGGTCCAATGCCCTCTGCATGCGGATCGGCACCCACACTTCCGGGGACTCGCCGGGGACGAAGCCGTCAAAACCAGCGGCAGCTACCCCCACAATCGTGAAGACGGTCTGGTTCAAGCGGAACTGCGCGCCAATCGCGGAGGGCGAACGCTGGAAACGTCGGTTCCAATAGTGGTCGCTGATTACCGCCACGGGATACATGTCGGTGGCGACGTCGTCGTACTCATCAAACAGACGTCCTGCTGCGGGCGGAATTGACGCAACGCGGAAGTAGTTTCCGGAGACCATCTGAAACGAGGCCCGATCATCGCTGCCTGCCATATCCGCAGAGCCGGATTGCAGGTGCTGCAGATCCATGGAACGATTCCAGGAACTCGCTGCCATGTCTGCCACGGAAGATGTGGACTCGCGCAACTCTCGATACAGCACGTGGGAAAAGGCGGGCGTGGTTCCACTCTTGGATGCGATGCCCAGCAGAACTAGCCGCTCGGGTTCGGGCACTGGCAATGTACGCAGTATGGCTGCGTCGAAGACTCCAAAGATTGCCGTATTCGCGCCAACGCCCAGCGCGAGCGACAGCACCACGAAAACGCTGAATGCGGGGCTTCGCAGCAAGCCGCGGCAGGCGTAACGCAAATCTCGCCAAAAGTCTTCCAGCAGGGGAAGCCCGAAGGAATCTCGGTACGATTCCTTGACAGCTATCAGAGACCCGAAGCGCTTCATGGCAGCGTCTCTTGCTTGCTCGGCAGACATACCGCGGCGGCGGTTTTCCTCGATCTCCATCTCCAAATGGAAACGCAGTTCCTCATCCATGTCCGATTCCGGAGCTTGGCGAATAGAGCCGCTCAGCCGCTTCCACAATACCCGTAGCAAATGCATATTGGTTCCTGTTCCCTTCCCCGCTCGGTCTTACGTTCGGTATGTAGCCAATCTACTTGCCGGGTTCCTGAAGAACGCGGCTGACAATCCCTGTCATGCGTTCCCACTGCTTTGTTTCTAATTCCAGTTGCTTGCGTCCACCACGTGTCAGGCTATAGAACTTGGCGCGACGGTTGTTGTCAGAGATCCCCCACTCTGACGCAATCCATCCCTTTTGCTCCAAACGCAACAGGGCCGGGTACAAAGTCCCCTGGTTCACTTGAAGAAACTCCTCAGACACCTGTTCCAAGCGACGGGCAATACCCCACCCGTGCATGGCGCCCATCGTGTCGAGTGTCTTCAGAACAAGCAGGTCCAAGGTGCCCTGTAGGATGTCGGTTCGAGATTCTGCCATAACGCCGCTCTTTCTGTTGTCTTTCTACAGAAGAGTAACCGGACTTCTTTTGATTGTCAACAGAAGAGTATCTACTGCCTTACCGATGAATGGAAAAGAAGCACCCTCCCCGAGCTACGGGGTCGGCGCCTAAAGTCGGTGGCAGAGGCAACGGAGGGAACCGCCAGGGGTCACCGAAGCGATGTGAGGCGGAAGATTCGATAGGGGCGCAACGCCCTGCGGCTGGCAGGGCTATCTTGGCGACAGAAACTTTCGCGCTGAAGGCCGGAAGCTGCCCTACAGATTGCGCAGGAAGTGGTTGACGATCTGGTAGCCCACTATGAACTTGAACGGAGACTCACCCAGCGTATAGTGACCGCAGGGCAAGACCACCACTTTGCGCGATGGCATGTGCTTGCCGATCTCGTTCACGATGTACTCAGAAAACTCCGGCAGAAACGTAGTGTCGTACTTCGTGTAGACAAACAGCGGATTCTTGCCGTGGTCTGCGTATTTCTTCAAGTAATGCACCGGGCTGATGGCTTGCCAGCACTGGCGTAATTCTTCCAGAGAAATCGCGCCCTCGAGGCCGGAGCGGACATGCAGCGTGGAAAGTCCGGTCCACACCACATCGGCGAAGAATGCCGAACAGTGGTTGAACACATTTACCTTTAGCCGAGCATCATGTGCGCTTGCCAAAAAGGCATAGCAGGAACCCAGGCTGGTTCCCAGAATGCCGATGCGTTCATAGCCCTGTTGCTGTAGCCAGTCCACACAGCACCGCGCGTCAATCACGGCCTGCCTGGTCGCATCCAGGGTACGCCCCAGGTTGGATGACACCGCGTAATCCGCCCGGTGCAGTTCCGGGGGCATACGCCAGTCGTGATAGGGCAGGCTCAAACGCAGCGTGGAAATGCCGAAGCGCTGCATGCCACTGCACAAAGCCAGGTGCTGGGTGGAATGGCTATTCCAGTGCGGCAGCACGATCACGGCGCGCTTGGGGTGTGAACCGTCCTTGCGCACCACCGGAAACCACTGGCCATGTACGGTGTTGTTTTCCGGGTAGGGCGTATGCACCGGCGAAGTAAAGGTCAGGCGGTTGCCCTGTAGGCGGTAATCCTGGGGAACGTCGTAGCCGAAAAACTCATCGCTTCGTTCGATGGCCTGCAAGTTGGCATCGCGCAGGAACTGAAGTTCTCCCTGGCCGTTCAGGTGCACATTTCCGTTGGTGGGCCATGTGTGCAACCACTCAGCGCCCCACTCAAATGGACGCACCACACGGTCATTGGACCGCGTCATCAGGTACTCTTCGCGCTTCTCAATCCAGTTTGAATACAGCCGGTGAATCATAGAACGTTGCAACGAACGGGAGCTGTGCTCCGATAGAACGCGGTCGCTTCGCAGTGGAGTGCGCGTCGCGAGAAGGATGCCAGACGGTGGCTTCGATCAGGTAATTCCACGAAGTGTTGGGCCTTCATATAAACTGTAGCAGAAAGAAGATTGCCAACCGGAAACGCCAGCGAAAGCATGACACTCGGTTCATGCTGGCGACAAGCGCCATGGCCCGGTCCGGTGGCTACGGAAAATAGTTGAAGGAGTTACGCCCCATGCGCAAGTTGCTACTCATGGCTGCCACCCTCATGATGGCTGCGGGCACCCTGTTCGTCACGCCCGTCGAAGCCCAGGATGACGGCTGGGTCCGCATTTTTAACGGTAAGGATCTGACCGGTTGGGAAGCCAACGAGAAGCCGGAGAACTGGACGGTGGAAAACGGAGCGATTGTCGGACGCGGCACCCGCAGCCACCTGTTCTTCAAAAAGGAAGAGTTCACCAACCTTCACTTCAAGGCCACCATCAAGCTCAACAACAAGGGCAATTCCGGCATGTATTTCCGTGCCGCCTTTGAACCGGGCTGGCCCAAGGGATACGAAGCCCAGGTGGAAAACTCCTCCGGCGACCCCAAAAAGACCGGCAGCCTCTATAACTTCGCCAACTTCTATGAACAGATCATTCCGGACGACACCTGGTGGACGCAGGAAGTGATCGCCAAGGGCAACCACATCATCATCAAAGTAAACGACAAAGTCATTACCGACTTCATTGATGAGAAGAACTCCTTCACCAAAGGTTTCGTGGCCCTACAGCAGCATGATCCCGGCAGCGTGGTGATGTACAAAGACCTGATGATCAAGAAACTGCCGTAGTTCCGGTAGTGGCTTCGCCATCACCATCGGTTTGGGCACAGGCTTCTGGTATCAGTTGGACCCCAAAAGGCGCTAAACTGATACCAGAAGCGAGGTGCCACCGATGGTTGCCGCTTATCAAGTTGCTGAAATTCTTGGCGGGGAACGTCTGTTAGGCGAACCCGTACACTCCTTGGCAGACCTGAATCGCCTAGTGATGAAGGGATTGCCGAAATCATCGCTCCGCTATGCCGCCGCTTGGGTGGCTCCTACTCCTGCCGCTGCACGCGCCATCGTCTACCGCGTCGTCCCCGAATCCACCTTCAAACGCCGCAAGCGGCTCAGTCCGGCAGAAAGCGAACGCTCCGAACGGTTGGCCCGCACCATTGCGCTCGCCGAATTCACTTGGGGTGACCGCGACTCCGCCAAAGCATGGCTAAACCAGGGAAACCCACGCCTCGCTGGGAAAACGCCACTGGAAGTAGCGGAAACGGAACTGGGGGCTCGCGAAGTGGAAGAGATGCTGAATCGGGCAGTGCATGGCCTTTCTGCTTAAACAGCCACTGACCGTTTGGCGCATTGCCCATAGGCAATACCCACTTTGGGATGGCATGGGAGCTGAACGATACGGAGGCCGCTGGAACTCCGCAGGGCGACGCGCGATCTACACCTGCGAACACTATTCCCTTTCGATTCTGGAAGTTCTGGCGAACTTGGGCTCCGGATCGATCCCCTCTGTATTCGTCCGCGGCGCCCTCATGCTGCCCACTGGTTGCACGGCAGAACGTGTAGACACCGCTCGGGTCAAAGCTTGGGATCATCCCACTGACCACCGCTCAGCACGCGCTTTTGGTGACGCGTGGTTGCAGGAACGACGTTCCCTGCTGCTGTTCGTGCCTTCCGTAGTGGTGGAAGGTATTGAGTGGAATGTGGTGCTGAATCCGCTGCACGCGGAATTCGCGGCGCTGGCTCTTCCCTCCCCCGAAGCCATTCGCTGGGATGGGCGTCTGTTGCGCTAGACCGCCAACCACCGTTCGTTTCCAGAATGCATGGATCGATCGCAACGTCCAGCTTTGGCAGGTCCGCACGTCATCCATCCCCCTATCACCGTGTCGGTGACCACTCTTGCCAGTGACGGCCTGGCATCAATGTCGAAATTGGGATGCAGCAATTGCGTGTATTCGGCTAAGCGGTAGCGCTGGTCCGTTCGGTTCGTGAGGCCATTTTGGCCCGTGACGAAACGAAGCCAGGTGCGGTAGGCGAGGCGTCTGGGGCATGGAAGCCTAGCAGCTTTTCGATGTGCTGCATTTCGCGTAGCTTTTGCGTTGTCTTGATCTCTTTCAAGGCGTCTGCCTGCTGCTGGCGTTGTTGTTGGTGGGCTTGGCGTTCTTTGGCTAGGGATAGGCGGGCTTCGCGATGGCGGTCCAGGCGGGCTTGGTTGAATTCGTGGAGCGCGTTTTGGTGACGACGGTCCCAGGGGCGGCGATAGCGCATCAGCAGGTCCATGGAAATGGGAATGGGACTGCAGGGAACGCCGGGTCCGGTGGCGCAACACGCGGCGATGGCTTCGCCGGGCGTTGGTTCGTCACCGGACAGGCTGGCGCTGGACAGGTGAGCATTGAGCAGGAGCATTTCAGCTTCGTCGAAACGTTGGAGCGCCCAGCGGCATTTGGCGATCTCCGTGGCAGCCAGACGTTCGCGTGGGCTTTTGGGATCGTAGATGGCGATGATCTCGGATTCGAGAGCGGCGTAGGTTGCGGGGTCTTCCTTCGCAAGGATGTGATGGGTGGCTGCCGTGAATCCGTGCTTGCGTGCGTTCTGGGAAGAGGCTCCTTTGCCCTGTGCGGTGCGGGGGCCGGTAGAATGCTGGGCGTTGCGGCGGTTGCGTGCGGTGATGGTGGTAGCTGGGGCTGTCTGCATGAATGATGACCTCGCATCATTGTGGGGAGCGGTTGCCTACGGTTTTGCCGGGTGGATGGCGTAAGTGGCTGTCATTCCTGGGGATGGCGATTTTCGGATTCGGGAACTGGGGTGGTGCGGTGGCCGGAATGGCGGTGGAGCATTCACGATTGGGTGAATGCTCCGCGGTGGCTACGCCGCTGTTTGATGACGACCGGCTCCGCTTCCGCTGGTCGCTTCGCCCATGGCAACATGACTCTTTCGGCCCGCTGGGCCTTTTGCGGTTAGCGTTTTGGCGGTTCCTGCGGCGGAGTGTGCCTCCCCCGTTCGACGGAAGTATGCGAGCTAGATGCGCTGGTTTCATGTCCCCATGGGGGCCGGTCGTAGAAATTCGAAAATCTGCGACAACGTGGTGAAAACCTCTCGCGGCACGTCCTTTTTCTCTCAAGAGATATATTTCTGGTTGGACAATAGTTTACGAATACGCTATTTATTTCAATGTGGTTGTGCAAAACGAGAGTAAGTTAAACCGGCTGGAGCAACTGCTGCCCGAAGGCATGGTGGTCGATGCGGCTTGGCTCAACCGGCATGGGTTCTATGGCTCTCTCCGCACCCACTATGTTGCCACCGGTTGGCTGGAACAGCCTGCGAGGCGGGTCTACCGAAGACCACGCGGTGAACTCACCTGGCAGCAGGTTCTGGTTTCCCTACAAGGCCCCCTCGGCTGCTCGCTGGTCCTTGGGGGGCGCACTGCGCTGGAACTTCAAGGTTATGCTCACTATCTCAGCCACGAGGTCAGGCATATTCATCTCTACGGACCCAAGCGACCGCCCAGTTGGCTTGCGACGCTGCCTTTGCCGGAACAGTTTCTCTACCACAACAGTGCCAGGTTGTTCGCTGGACTTATGTTTCCCAGGGCGTTCGACGAGCAAAAACTGCCCGAGCATTTGACTTCCCAGCCCTGGGGGTCTTGGGAATGGAGGCTCGTGCTCACCTCCCCAGAACGGGCATTCCTCGAACTGCTCGACGAAGTGCCGAACCATGAAAGCTTTGAGCAAGCGGATCGACTGATGGAGGGACTTGCGAACCTGCGTCCCAAGCTGCTGCAAAGCCTGCTCGCCACCTGCCGTAGCGTCAAGGTGAAGCGCCTTTTCTTCTATTTTGCAGACCGGCATCAGCATGCTTGGTTGCGTCGGCTCGACAAGCAATCCATCCATCTCGGCGCAGGAAAGCGGATGCTGGCGCGAGGTGGTCGGCTCGATCCCGTCTATCAAATCACCGTGCCTGAGGAGTTCACTGTGCCTGAGGAGTTCCATGGCATTTCGTGAAATCTACCGAAGCCAGGCCGCTCTGCTGGTGCGCACTCTGCCGCATATTGCACGCGAGTCCTGCTTCGCACTGAAGGGTGGCACCGCCATCAATCTATTCGTCCGGGACATGCCTCGGCTTTCGGTGGATATCGATTTGACCTACCTACCGGTTGGGGACCGGAAAACGTCGCTTGCGGCTATCGATGCAGCCATGCAGCGTATCGCGCTGCACCTTCGCCAAGCGATGCCCACTGCACGAGTTACTCCTTCCTATGCTGAGCCCGAACATGCCTTGGTAAAGTTCCTGCTTCGCGTGGAGGGAGTGCAGATTAAGGTGGAGGTGACTCCCGTGCTGCGTGGATGTGTGTTTGCACCGGAGTTGCGCTCTGTTTCCGCATCGGTGGAGGACGCGTTCGGGTTTGCGGAAACGCAGATCGTCTCTTTTGCCGATCTCTATGCGGGCAAGATCGTCGCCGCGCTGGATCGGCAGCATCCCAGAGACCTCTATGACATCCACCTGCTGCTTCACGACGAGGGAATCTCGGAACATTTGCGGCTCGCCTTTCTCGTCTATCTCGCCAGCCATAACCGACCGATGGCCGAGATCCTGGCTCCCCATCGCAAGAACATCTCCGATGATTATCGGAGAAACTTCCAGGGAATGACGGATGAACCCGTGAGCTTGGAGCTGCTTGAGGCGACGCGGGAAGCATTGATCGCCAGGATCGTCGGAGACATGCCCTTAACGCATCGGCGTTTTTGCTTGCCTTCGAAACGGGCAACCCGAACTGGGCGGAACTCGGACTGGCAGACGCAGCAGCGCTTCCTGCCGTGCTGTGGCGTATGCAAAATCTGGAACGCTTGTCGACGGACGCTCGTTTGCAACTGGTTCGTGAACTACGTGCCGTGTTGGGATCTGTTGATTGATCCCTGATTGCTGCTGACTGTGCTGACTCGGAGGGCGACCGCTGATCTCCCGGATTCATTGCGGAATGCGGTGATATTCGGACGCTAACGAGGCGGGCGAGTGACCGGCATGGTGGTGGAGCATTCACGTAAAGGTGAATGCTCCGTGGTGGCTGCGCCGCTGGCTTGATGACCACGGGCTCCGCTTCCGCTGGTCGCTTCGCCCATGGCAACATGACTCTTTCGGCCCGCTGGGCCTTTTGCGGTTGGTACCAGGGCAATCGCTACTGGGGTTGGGCCCGTGTCGGAGTGATGCTCCTGGTCTGCCTTCTGAAAACGGGGGAAAACGGACTTGACACGGACTTCCTTGGCTGTCTCCTTCAGCCTACGAAACCGCGGGCACGTCAGTTGAAAATATCGATGTAACGGCCGATTTCGGCGTTACGATCACTGGCCACCAAAATGGCAAATCTCGCCACCCGTTTGACTCTTCACCGTTTTGACGCAATAACATTAGCGCCGGAATGTCATTTACCTTGGCACCTAGTACGTCAGCCTGCTGCTTGGTGTCCGGACCATTTGAGAATCGTCCTTCCTCACGGTAGCGTTTCACATTCCGATCTTTTGCTGTGAGAAGCCACACCTTGCCCTGCTGATCAGCATTCTTAGACGTTCGGGATAAATGATCCAGCGCCGCCAAGTGAGCTTTACGCACGTCGTTACCAGCATCATCGAACTCTAGATTCGCGTATGCCAGCTCCAGCAACTTCATAGCTGTCTCGATTGGAATTAGCACAGGATCCTTGCAGTTTTTACTGACTAGTCCCTCGATTTCCTTATCTAGAGCTGTGAGATTCTTCGTGCCCTTGGACTTCGCGACAGTCTGAAACCCAATGGGCAACATTCTTCTCCCTGGGCGAACACTGACGACCTCGGAGAACATCACCTTGTTAGGTGAACAAGGAACTACACGGTTCTGAGCGTCCCGCTGAATGAAGTAGACACCTCGGTCATGTGCGCCAGATTCGAATGCGGCGCGCAGGGCGGCGTCAAATTCATGGATATTCCGCATGATCTGATAAACGTGCAGAGGTGCGTAAAACCTAGTAACGGCGACATCCGCATTTGCACGCGCGCCGTACATACGCGAGTGTTGAAGAACAGTATCCTGCTGGAACTTCTTGGGGCTTCTTCCATAGTAGAAAGCGATTAGGTTGTTGATCGTGATACCTCGATCCAAGATCTGTCCGCCAATAAAGACGTTCAGTGGTGTCCGCAGTCGGAGTTGGCCGTCATCGGCCAACAACTCTTTGACGGCTTTATCGGAGTTCACCTTCGTAATCATTAATTCTCCGCCGGCCAACGCCTTCACAGCCTCCGCCTTGACGGCGTCAAAGCTTGGTATTGAAGGACCTTCAAGCTTCACAGAGCGCTGTAGATCCGAGTACGCTTCATGGAGCAAACCATTAAACCTGGGTGAATCCGCTTGGGCTTCAGCACTGAGCGCGTCGCGGATCGCGATTGCCACCCTCTCTTGCCACTCGTGTGATTCTCGGGCTTGTTCCGTATGAATGAGGAAACTGTATTTTTGGGGGCTACGACCTGCGTTCCTAGATTGCAGTCTCCGGATTGCACCACCGACGATGAAGGTGATCGTGGCATCTCGAAGTACTTCAACGCGCTTTTCCGCCAGGACGTTCTCAATGCGGAGCCGACGTCGGTCCTCCTTCCTCAATGCCTCTCGTTCGTCTAGAGGAACTTCACGGTAGAAGTAATATGCGGGCGAGGATGGATCCATACTCCGCTCGAAATAGTGCTCACCCCCTACGTACTTCGTGTGCGTTGGTAAAATGACAGTGAATTTCGGACGCTTGGGTTTGAACAACGGAGTTCCGTTCACCAGGAGTTCATCTTCTGGCTGCAAGTACAGCGAGTAGGGCGTAGCCGTAACTTGAAGGAAAACAGAATCAGTGACCAGATCTCTCAGGCGATCAATCTGTCTAGAGATTTTCCCCACGCCGATGATCCCGTCCTTTTTCTGCGCGGAGACAGATGCGTAGTCGGCCTCGTCGTCGACGATGAGTACCTTCTTCGTGCAAAGTGCTGGATGCTTCCTCTCGAACGTATCCAGCAAACGGTTGAGGTTATCGTCCTCTTTCTTGACGATGAAAATCAGTTTTTTGTTCAATTCGTAGGTCTCTAGATTCGGTAGGGACATGATATCCTCTACCTGAACTTCCTCCGCTGCGATAAATTCCTCGAAATCACCTTTTACCCGTGTTAGCGTTTGTTGTGCAAGCGAGACGTTATTTTTTGTAAGGATGACGGCTACCCCGTAGCCGTGATCAAAACAGCGAGCAATTATACCCAGAAAAGCCCGCGTCTTTCCGCTCTGGATCTTGCCGAGCAGCATCCCCGGCCTGCGCACCGAGGTGCTTTCGCCAGCGAGATAGTTGACGGCTTCCTCTACCTTTGCCATCAAGTCCGGGTCATCGCCACGCTTCGTGGCCAACTGATCATACATCCGAGACGCCGTGTAAAGCTCCTTTCCTTGACGTCGCGCCAGCCAAGTCTTCACCTGCGAACCTTTAAAAACGGGGCCTGACTTTAAATCAACTATCGGCGATGGAAAGTCCGAAAACCGCTTCCTCCAATTCGCGACGGCTGAAGTAGTGACCTCCGCCAGTGTAGCGATTTCATAGAGCCCAATAAGATCAGAATCCTGCATCGTGAACCACCTTCACCCGTAGTGTTACCTTAACTCACAGATATCGTCAATACTCTTCACAACATTCAAGAAAAAAAAGCCTACCTCGGTGATCGTCCCGCCAATACCGAATTGTGAGTAACGGCCTAAACTCTACGATTACACTGCCATAACTGAATAGAGTCGCGGTTTGAACTACTCCCACTTGCCCGCCGAAAATGATACAACTAGGTCCGATGCAACTCTTTCGATTCTTTCTTCTGCTGGTTTTCGCGCTTGGAGTGTTGGGGGCGGATGAGGCCGTTACGCGGATGCGGGCTCCGGCTTATCCTTTGATTGCGCATGACCCTTACTTCAGCGTTTGGCACTTTGACGATGAGGCGGCGGCGGGGCCTACGCGGCATTGGACGGGGACTCCGCAGGCGTTGGGGTCGCTGATTCGGGTGGATGGTAAGAGCTTTCGTTTGCTGGGGAATAATGTCTCCCGCATTCCGAAAGAGGAGCAGGTGGAGGCCTTTCCGCAAAGCTCCGTGGATGTGTTTCCGACCCGTACGGTGTATTCCTTTGCCGGGCATGGGGTTGCGGCTACGCTGACGTTTCTGACTCCGGCATTGGCTTCGGATTTGGATATTCTGTCGCGTCCCGCGAGCTATGTGTTGTGGAGCGTGCGCAGTACCGATGGCAAGAACCATGAGGTGCAGGTTTACTTTGACGCGTCGGCGCAGTTGGTGGTGAATGATGCCAGCCAGGCTGTGACGTGGGGTCGGGTGGGGCATGCCTCGGGGACCGTGTTGCGGATGGGGAGCGCGAGCCAACAGGTGCTGGCGCGGCGGGGCGATAACCTTCGCATTGACTGGGGCCATTTGTATGTGGCGGCAGGGAAGAGCGCGGCGCATACGGCCTTTGCCGGGGAACGCCGGCGCGCGCGGTCGGCGTTTCTGCGGGAGGGCGGGTTGCCGGAGACGGATGACTTCGACCCGCACGATACGGTGCGCACGCGCCAGCCGGGGTTGAGCGTGGCGTTTGCGTTGGGACAGGTGGGCGCGGCTGCGGTGGAACGGCATGCAGTGATTGCGTATGACGATGTGTTTTCCATTGAGTATCTGAACCGGCAGTTGCGTCCTTATTGGCGGCGCAATGGCGAGACGGCGTCGGGGATGATTGGCGCGGCGTTGGCGGATTTCGACCGGTTGCGGCAGGCGTCGGCGGCTTTTGATGAGAAGCTGATTGCGGACCTGGTGCAGGCGGGTGGCGAAGCCTATGCGCGCATCGGCGTGCTGGCTTATCGGCAGACCTTGGCCGCGCATAAGTTGGCGGCGGATGCGGATGGACGGCCACTGTATTTTTCGAAGGAGAACTTTTCGAACGGGTGCATTGCCACGGTGGATGTGACGTACCCGAGTGCTCCGTTTGCGTTGGTGTTTCAGCCGAAGTTGCTGGAAGGGATGCTGGAGCCGGTGCTGTATTACGCGAGCCTGCCGCGTTGGCGTTTTCCATTTGCTCCGCATGACCTGGGCACCTATCCGTTGGCGAATGGGCAGGTGTATGGCGGGGGTGAAGACAACGAAGAGAACCAGATGCCGGTGGAGGAAAGCGGAAACATGCTGATTCTGCTGGAAGCGCTGGCTAGGTATTCGAACTCGACGGATTTGGCGACGCGGTATTGGCCGCAGATTTCGCAATGGGCGGCGTATCTGAAGGAGAAGGGGCTGGACCCGGAGAATCAGCTATCGACGGATGATTTTGCGGGGCATTTGGCGCGGAATACGAACTTGTCGTTGAAGGCGATTGTGGCGTTGGCTTCGTATGCGAAGTTGGCGGAGCGTTTGGGTAAAACGGCGGAGGCGGCGGAGTATCGGCAGATCGCGCAAAACTACGCAACGCAGTGGCAGAGCATGGCGGCGGATGGGGACCACTATGTGCTGGCGTTTGGGCAGCCGGGCACGTGGAGCCAGAAGTACAACCTGGTGTGGGACAAGTTGCTGGGGCTGGATCTGTTCCCGGCAAGCGTGGCTCGGAAGGAGTTGCAGTGGTACAAGACGGTGCAGGGCAAGTATGGGCTGCCGCTGGATAATCGGGAGAAATACACGAAGCTCGATTGGATTGTGTGGACAGCGACGATGGCGGAAAACCGCGCGGACTTTGAGGCGCTGATCGCGCCGGTGGATCGGTTTTTGAAGGAGACGCCGGACCGGGTGCCGATGACGGATTGGTATTGGACGCATGACGCGAAGCACCGGGGTTTTCAGGCGCGGAGTGTGGTGGGCGGGGTGTTTATTAAGTTGCTGGATAAGTAAGGGCGTGGGATGGGATCGATGATGATTCCCCTTTCCAATGGTTAGCCGGGTATCCTGGGCAGACGATGCAGCATGTACCCAACAAGCGAATGAACGCGTTGATAATCGGCGCAACCGGGGCCACCGGCAAGGATCTGGTGCAGGTGCTGCTGCGAGATGACTACTATGCGAGCATCACTGCGTTTGTGCGGCGCGCCAGCGGGTTGCAGCACCCGAAGTATTCAGAAGTCGTCACGGATTTTGACAAGCTGGAAGAGGTGGAAGCATCGATCCGCGGGGATGTTTGGTTTCACTGTCTGGGTACGACGTTGAAGGTCGCTGGCTCCAAGGAGAAGCAGTGGCACATTGACCACGACATCCCATTGGCGTTTGCAGAAATCGCTAAACGCAACGGTGTTCCCAAGGCTGTGGTGGTATCGGCGTATGGCGCATCCGTGACCAGCAGCGTGTTCTATTCCAAGATGAAAGGGTCGTTGGATGAAGCGATCCTGCGGCTTGGCTTTGCGTGCTGCGTGATCTTTCGTCCTGGTTTTCTGCTGCGCGGGGAGACGGATCGCGCGAGTGAGCGGTGGATCGCGTGGGGGCTGGGAGTTCTGAACGGCTTGGGACTGTTTCGACGGTTCCGGCCATTGCCCACGGAGACGCTGGCGCACAAGTTGGCCGAAGCACCCAAGCGTTGCACCGCCGGGACGCGCATCATCGAACTCGATGAGATCTTCGGCGCGTAGGCTGTAGACTCTCTACTTCACGTGTAGGGTGTGGCGGCTTCTCGGCCAAACGCATCCGCTAAACCACCTATTTTAACCTTCATCCTACCCTCGATGCCGAGCCATTGACGGAGAACGCTTCTCGATATATCAGCCCGTCGGCACTACGGGGTTTTTCTGAATCAGATATGGTAGAGCAATCCTTCCCATGCGAATCCTTGACGACATACATTACGGGTTGCGGAGCGTAGGTCGCAGTTGGCTGTTCTTTCTGGGGACCGCTGCCTTGTTGGGCCTGGGCATCGCCGCGAATACGATTGTTGCGGCTTCCTCAAATGCTCTGCTGTGGGGAGACCTGCCGTATCAGAACCCAAGTAAGTTGGTGTATTTGTTTGAGGCATACCCAGGTCAGGATCCGCAGCAGGGTGTACCTGTTTCCGTGCCGACCTTTGAGGACTGGCGTGTCTACTGCCATTCCTTTGAAGAGTTGGCCATGACATGGATGGCGTCTGGGCCCAATGTACTTTTGCAAGCGGAACCTGAGCGGATTGAGAGTTATGGACTGACAACCCAGCTTGCCCATTTGCTGGGAGTACAGCCAGCCATGGGCCGCCTCTTTTCCCAGGATGAGGAAAGGCCAGGGGGCGACAACAAGGTTGTGCTTCTACAACACGACTTCTGGCGGCAACACCTGGGCGGCGATGCTGACATTGTGGGAAAGCGACTCCGTATGGCCGACGGGACATACACCGTGGTGGGCGTGATGCCCGAAGGCTTTGTGTATCCGCCATTCACTGCGGGACGTTACCGCGCGGATGTATGGTTCCCGGCAGCGCCCGGCGCGGAAGCGCAGCTTTCCCTGAAACGACGCGCAGGTATGGTGATGGGGCGTCTTCGGCCTGGTGTCAGCATCGACAGTGCACGCGAGGAGATGCGCCAAGTGGCGGAGCGTATTGCCCGGGAGAACCCCTCCAGCAACGATGGTTGGGGCACGCACGTTTCGTTGGTGCAGCGCCGTTTCACGGAGAGAAGCGCTATGCGGCCAGTGCTGTTGATTCTGGGCATTGCTGTTGGCGCCGTGATGGCACTGACCTGTATGAATGCGGCTCTGCTGCTGACGGTTCGCGCAAGAAAGCGTAGAAACGAAGTAGCGATCCGGTTCGCGTTGGGTGCGCGGCGTGGAGCGATCATACGGAGCCTGCTGGTGGAAGCCTTTGTACTGGCTGTGTTGAGCACAGGTATCGGTCTGGTTGCTGCTTGGGGTGGACTGTCTGTAGTGGAACGGTTGATTCCCGCGGAACTTCCAAGGGTCACCGAATTTACCATCGGTTGGAACGTGGCGGGTCTGACGTTGAGCTTAGGTGTCATTGCCCCACTGCTCGCCTCCGGGTGGCCAGCCATCGCACTTGCCATGGATGCTTCCGGCAAAACCATGCGTGCGGCCGCGCATCCAGGTAGAGGAAGCAAGCGGTTTGGCGCGTTGGTGATTGCAGCCCAAGTCGCCGCGGCGATGATTCTTGTTTCGATCGGAGCGACTGCGCTGCAACGCTTCGATTCTCTGCTAGAAGCGTCTCTGCGTGCATATCCATCGGCATCCCTATTGACACTTCAGTTGGAACCAAATGCGCGCTCGCGCTCCAGTAGTGAGCTGCGACTATTTCATCAGGAATTGATCTCAAAAATGGAGGCCGTGGCGGGGATAGATTCCGTGGCGATGACATCAGAACTTCCGCTTGTGCCACGCCAGTACCTGGCGCCCGTTTCCGTTGGGACAGCGCCGCCGGTGCAAGGCGTGCGGGAGACATCCTCTATATCCGCCAAACGTCTTGCGGTGACGCCCCGCTTCTTTCAGACCGTGGGAGCTCCCATGCTGAGCGGACGGGAGTTTAGTTCTGCAGACACGATGGGCGCACCGGTGGTGGCCGTGATTAACGAAACGCTCGCCTCGCGGCTCGGACTGGACGGAAAACCGGGGCGGCAGATTTGGATCGGCGACAAGCCACACGAAGTGGTAGGCGTTGCCCCGGATAGGCCTGTGGTCTTTGGTGTCATCGAACCGATGATCTATCTGTCGATCAACCAACTGAACGATCGTGAGGGCAAACCCATGCCGGAATACAGCCTGCTTTTGCGTGAGTCTGGCGTTCTCATCCGGAGCTCCCTTCCCTTGCCTGTATTACAGACGGCGCTGCGAAGGGCTGTCTGGTCGGTGGATGGAGAGCAACCGATAGCAGTGGCCCCCATGACGTCTGGCTTGCAGAGAGTGAGTGCACCTGAACGCTTGACCGCGCTGGTGCTAGGCTGTTTTGCCTGTGTCGCCGTACTGCTAGCTGCGGCTGGGGTCTACGGCACGATTGCCTACGAAGTCAATCGCAGATCCAGGGACATTGCGGTGACTACCGCGTTGGGTGCTACGCCATGGCAGGTATCCGTTGGCGTGCTTCGTCGCGCGATTTACCCGACAGCGGTTGGTGTTGTCGTCGGGCTTCTGCTAATTGTTACCTGTCAGGGGGCGATTCTGTCATTGGCAGGGATTCCGCAGTCCGTCTCGTCTGAAGGATTTGTGGCTGGAGCTGTTGCCGCTTTGATGGTCGCAGTCTGCGCAAGCATCGCTCCAATTCGTCGAGCTCTGCGGTATCCGGTAGCGGCATTGTTGCGATGTGAATAGGAATAAGGAAGGGCCTGGAACGAACCACTAAATGGTTCATTCCAGGCCTTTAGTGCGCACGTGCCGGTTCTGGGCGGCGCGTGGGCAGGCTGGTGCTGAAGGCAAAAGCCTGCGCGTCCGCGATGGTTGCGTTGACGGGTAGCGCCGCACGAAACTCCGGCCAGGCCGGGAGCACGTGTGAGCGGGACATCCTCTCGTAGAAACGCAGGAGTTCCTCGTCTCTGGCGTAGTCGATGACCAACTTGCGATCGACGCGACCCGCACGCGTCAGCGCTGCGTCAAGTACCTCCGGATGGTTCGCTGTCATGAACAACAGGCGATCCTCACTCGCGCCGATACCGTCAATGGCGTTCAACAGATCCGCCATGGTCAGGCCGTCGGTGACCTTGGACTCCCTTGAGGTTGCTACCTTCAGACAGTCTACGTCCTCCAACGCGATCAACGCGGGTTTACGGCAGTTCATCAGCATGCGCGCAAGCACTTCGCCAGTCATTTCGGAACCGCGTAGAGGCACCAGATAGACAGGCAGACTGAAGTGCGAAGCCAGAGCCAGAATCAGGCTGGACTTTCCGGTGCCCGGAGGTCCCGACAGCAGATAGCCCCGCCGATAGGGAATGCCGAGATCTTCATAGATGGGCTTCGAGCGCAGAAAGGTCTCGATATCCTCCAGCAATTCTGCCATCATATCCGGCGGATGGAAGACAGAAGTCATGGGGCGAGTGGCGATCATGTTGCTCATCCAATCCCCATAGCTATCCGCCGTGAAGAAGTCGATCCGCTTCTCGCGGTCCTCATCATAACTCTCCCGAGCCTCTTGCAGCATGCCCATCAGCACCGAACGATCCCAACAAAGCCATACCTGCAAACGAATGGAATGCATGGGACGGCCACGCTGTTCATCGCGGTTTATCTCCTTACGATGCTCCACGGTCATTAGCCGACCGCGATGCATCAGGTAGTAGGTTCCATACTCCGGAATCATGTCCACGGTGGTTTCCGAACCGGAACCATAGAAGTAGGCGCTCCCTCGTATGCGAAGCAGCAGAGAGTTCACTCTGCGGTGACACAGGTGGCGCTCTGCCCAGCAGCTTAGCCACACATAGGCGTCGCGATACTCCATGTCCTCGACCGTTAGGTAGATGCTGACGCGTGTGATGGCATAGCCGATGGTGTGGGCATAGACGAAACCCCACACTGAGCGTAGACCACCGGCAAGCACACCCAGCGCGAGCACTACCCACGGAGGAAGCTCTTTAACGAAATCAAATAGACTGCTCATCATCATATTTCTCGCTGTTTTGGTAGGTTTCTAAGATCGGATGCACTCCAGAATCAGAGCCATCCAGTCACATACGGACTCCCGCATAGCTGCGTGTGCCGGAGAGGGAGTCACCACTCCGGTATCGCCAGAGACCCGAATATCCCACGTCACTATGCGAGACAGTCTGCGTAGACAGACTACGCCCAGCCCGGGACGATCAACAGCGCAGCTGGTTCGGTGGCAAAGTGCACAGACAGCAATGCGACGTCGTCAGGACGTGTCACGCAATGAAGATGAGAAAACGGGGGTGCGAGTTAGGCAGCGTTAGCGCTGATTGAGTAATGACTTGGAGGCCAGAGCTTCAAGCCAGGTGGGAAATAACAACATTGACTGGGTCCTCCTTATCTCAAGATGTGGGCATGGCGCCCAGGAGCGAATGTAGCATCTCTACATAGCCGAATGCAATAGCGATGACGCAGAAAATGTGAATCGCAAACCTACGGAGCTGGAGGTTAGGTCGTAGATGGAGGGCTTTCACCGATCAAAAGATCTGCATTCCCATGGTGTCGCTCAGCAGCTGGGAACCACACCATGGGAATTGAATAGAACGGATCCGAAGGATCTAGGGCAGAGGGCTGTTGTCTATTCCGGCATCGCAATGAGTAGACGTTCTACTTTGCTGCGCCGTTCTCTTCCTGCGTCAGTTTACGGATGAGATCGGTCTCGGCCTTCTTGTACGGCGTGCCATCTTCACGAAATACTTCGTGGAACCAGATGGACGGTTCATGGCCGTTCACATAGGGCTTCTGCCAGGAATCCCATGGCAGATGGGTCTGCGTCTTTCCCTGCACCAAGCCCCAGTTGTAGGCGGCTACGCGATGTTTGCGCGCGATGGGTAAGGACCCTTCGAAGGTGCTTTTATTGCCACGCGCCATGTACTCCGTGCAGAGGATCGGGCGCCCGAAGCGTTTCAGCGAAAGGACACGCGCTTCGAACTTGGCGGGGTCGGAGTAGTCGTGAAAGGAAATGACGTCGGACTCTTCCAATTGGATTCGTTCGATCGGCGTCAAGCTGGCGTCGTTGCCCCATTCGTGTTGCCATACGCCGCAGGTGAGTGGCTGTTTAGGACCTGCTGCCCTTGCCCAGGCGAAGACTTTCGGCAGCAGCGCTTCCACCAGTTTCATCTTGTTCGGCGGAACTACTTTGCCATTGCCGTATTGGTTGACGGGATTGTCGGGTTCGTTCCACAGATCCCAGACAAGCACGCGGTCATCCTGCCCAAAGGCTGCGACCACGCCCTTGACGTAAGCCTCCAGACGAGCTTGCTGCTTAGGGTCGCTAAGAGCCTCGGCGCCCGGCCCCTGTACCCAACCCGAGTTGTGAATGCCGGGTCTTGGCGCGCGCTGCTTGCCGAGTTTGGGATGCGGGTCCCACACGGAGTCGAAGAGCACCAACATGGGCTTGATGTTGTGTTTGGCGCAGATAGTGAGGAACTGATCGATACGGCGGCGGTAACCGGCTTCGTCCTGTTGCCAAAGCAAGTCGTGAAGGAAGACCCGCATGGTGTTCATGCCGATGGCGCTGGCCCACCCGAGTTCTAAATCAATACGCTTGGGGTCGAAGGTATCGGCCTGCCACATTTCCAACTGATTGATGGCAGAGGCGGGGTTGTAGTTCCCCCCGACCAGCCAGGGCTGGGCGCGATACCAATCGTTGGCCTTCTGCGCGCTCCAACGACCCTGCGCCACCGAAAATGAAACAATTAGCAGCGCCAGCAACAGAAGAGTTCGGCAGCGGCAAATCGACAGTCTCATGGATATGCTCTCCTACACCGTTTACTACCGGGGCAGCAGAGGGCAGCTCCGGAGATGGCCCAGCAAGCAGGGCCATCGACTGTACGCTATCCCACTCCGACCCTCGGCGTCCAGCGGGCAAAAGCGTTTAGGCGGACAGGGTCGATTTCTGCTGACACTGATTCATCGAACGACAGGAACCATGAGAGGAAGATGAACCGGAGCAACCTGGCATCAGATGCTCTACCATGAATAGTTCGCGGGGCTCGGGGACATAGCAGGCTCGGCCCGCCGCGTGACGAAACATGCAGTTGCGAAATCTCATCGTGATGGCCCAACCGGGGGACGAAATCCTCTGTTGTTCGCATCTGCTGCTGCGGGAACCGGAACAGACACGCGTGCTGTGTATCGCGGATGGCGCCATTGTGAATGAACGCGCACTGCAGCGGTCCGAAGCGGATACCCCTGACGAGTTTGCGGACCTACGCCACAACCAATGGTTTTGCGCCGTGACCGAGCTGCCTTTTCCGATTGACCGCGTAGCAGCTCTGGGTTTGGCGGAACAGGAAGTTCTGACAAAAGGCGCAGAGGTCATCGATACGATTCTTGATGTCATTCGGGCCGAACGCCCGTCCACGGTATACACGCATGCGTACGAGGGTGGCCACCCGGACGCCGATGCCGTTTGTTATGCCGTGCACCAAGCCATTGGCTGCCTGCAGGAAGCAGGGGAGGTGAGCCCTTCTCTTCTGGAGTTCACCGGCTACCATGCACGGGATGGACTGTTTCGTTCGGCGGAGTTTCTATCTCCCTATCCTTCCGCGCAACGAGCAAGACTTACGGAGGAAGAGACGACGCGAAAGACGGCCGCGCTGCGCTGCTTCCATAGCCGCTATGACCTGGTGGCTCGCTTTCGCCTGGCCGATGAGGCTTGGCGTAAACCAGATCGTTACGATTTCGAGAAGCCTCCGCATGAAGGAGCGCTCTACTATGAGTTGGCGCGCAGCGGCGTCACGTGGAAAGAGTTCCAGGCCTTTGTTGCTGCCACGGAGCGGGACTTGCCCTGCGCTCGTTGACTTGACCAACCGCCTCCATCGAAAACCATGTACACCAATGAAAAGAGCCCCGGTTGCCCGGGGCTCTTTTCATTGATTGGTATGAGCGTGTTCGTTCTAGCGGTTCTGCCCAGGCAGTATTACATCGTCAAGCGAGGCAAGTTGCGGGTGGGCTGCAGGTTCGGCAGATTCAGCCCGTTGAAGTTCACGCTGACCACCTTGCTGACGCCTGCTTCCTGCATGGTGACGCCATACAGGGTCTGTGCGGCTTCCATGGTGCGCTTGGCGTGCGTGATCATGATGAACTGCGTCTGCTTGGACATCTCCTTGATCAGCGTCACGTAACGAACCACGTTCGGTTCGTCGAGCGGCGCGTCAACCTCGTCCAAAATACAGAAGGGGCTGGGCTGGTAGCGGAAGATGGCCATCAGCAATGCAATCGCCGTCAGCGCTTTCTCACCACCCGAAAGCAGAAGGACGTTCTGCAGCCGTTTGCCCGGAGGCGAGGCCACAATTTCGATTCCGCTTTCGGATACGTTCTCTTCGTCCGCCAAGTGCATTTCGCCAGTGCCGCCACCAAACAGGGTTTGGAAGAGCTGGCGGAAGTTCGCATTGATGTGATGGAAGGCTTCGGTGAAGCGCTTGCGGCTTTCTTCGTCGATTTCCTTGATGGCCTTTTCGGTATCACGGATCGAATCCAAAAGGTCTTGCCGCTGCGAACTCAGGAAAAGATGCCGACGCTCGGCTTCGTCATATTCTTCCAGTGCATTCGCGTTCACCGCGCCCAACTGATCGATCTTGCGGCGCAGATCCAAATACTGTTGTTCGACGGCAGCCAGAGCTTCACCATCCAGTAGCTCATCTTCAGAACCTTCGATTTCCGCAATCGGAATGCCCAGTTCCTTCTGGCATGTCTCATCCAGGAAGCGAAGCTCGGCTTGCCGCTTCACCAAGTCGAGTTCGAGCTTGGTGCGTGCATCCTGTTGGGTTTGGTTGCGCACGCGCAGTTCCTGCAAAGCCGTATCCTGGCTCGAAAGCCCACCCCGCACGTTCGCTTCGGTGGCGCTCAACTGACTAACTTCCTGCTGAGACTGCAGTTGCTCTTCAGCCAGGGTTTGAATCCGTTTGGAGATCGCTGCGTTGTCATCGCGCAGACGACGCATTTCCAACTGTTCGTTTTCCATGCGCATGCCCAGTTCGGCACGCTTGCGAATGCTGTCACGCAGTAAACCGTCGACACGGCCCAACGCGTTGCGGTCAGCCCGTAGCCGTTCTTCGTAGCCGGCGATGGCGACACGCAAGGTGGAATGCTCCTCGGCGAGGTCGGCTACCTGCTTGCGCAGTTCATCAATCTCCCCACGGGCTGTCTGCGTGGACTGTTCCTGTTCCTGCCGCGCGCCGTCCTTGGCTTGCAGCTGCTCCATGGCGCTTTCTTTGCGCGTCAGGGCAGCATCGGCATCGCGAAGCAGGCGCTCCATTTCGGTGCGGGCCACCTGCAAACGGCTTCCGGCGCGGCGCTGTTCTTCGGATAACTTGCGGGCTTCCGCCTCGAGAGCCACACCTTCTTTTTCTTTCGTCTGCCCTTGAGCGCGCAGCACTTCCAGTTCTTCCTGCAAGGTGCCGAGACGATCTTCTGCCTGGCCCAGCGCGGCTTCCTTCTGATTCACCTGTTCCTGGGTGGAGTTCAGCTTTGCCTGCAGTTCCTTCAATTGGCGCTTCAATACCAAGGGACCGCTGGCGCTCTTTTTGCCGCCGCTCAAGGAACCGCCCTGGAAACACAAACCATCGGGCGTAAGGAAGAAACAATCCGGGTGGCGCAATGCCAGGTTCTGCGCGACTTCCGTCTCTTCCACCAGGAAGCAACGGCCAATGCGCGGCACCACCTGCAAAGCGGTCTGGCGAGCAGCATCACCGATCTGCAGCACATCCAACAGACGCGCGAAAACCCCTTGCTCCGAACTCAGTTCCGGCACCGGGCAAGGATGGCCGATGTTGGCGGAAGAATCCCGCAGCAGGAAGGTGGCGCGGCCATCGCCCTCACCTCGCATCAGGTTGACGCCCAGATGGCCGTCATCCCAGCTTTCCACCACAACGTATTCCAACTCGTCATGGAGAAACTCTTCCACTGCCTTTTCGTAGGCGGGCTCGACTTCCAGATAGTCGGCAAGCACGCCGAGCGGTTTCAGGCCGTTGGCCCTCCCCTTCTCGACTGCCTTGAACAGGCGCTGCACGCTTTCAGTGGAGTAGCTTCGGTGGGAGATCAGGTCTTCCAACGAATCTTTGCGGGCGCGGATCCGCGAATATTCCTGCCGCATGGCGTCGAGCGCGGAACGTGCCTGATGCACGCGCTGCCGACCCTCGTTGACCTGCTGCTCGGTTTCTTTCCGCAGTTCCACCAATGTGGCCAGCGAAGCCTGTTGGGCACGCAAGCGCTTGTCCAGGTCCAGACGCTGTTCTTCCACTTTGGAAGCTTCGCCGAGGGCGATCTGCTCTTCGGCCTGATGACGCGCCTTCTGCCGTTCCAGCCCGGCCAGGTACTCCTCGACCTGAGCCAATTGGTTGCGCAGTTGGTTGGCTTCGCCCAGCAGGCGTACGCTCATTTGGCGCGCGGATTCCACGAAACGTTCCCGTTCCTGCAAGCGCCGCGAAATCTCCTGCCGCTGCGTGTCGGCGCCGGAAAAGTGCTGGCGGGCTTCCTGCAACTGCGCCTCGACGGTGGAGAAAGAGACGGTATGCGCTTCTTTTTCCTTTTCCAGTTGCTGGATCTGTTCACCGAGGGACTGATGCTCGTCGCCGCCCACTTCCAGACGTGTGGCCAAGGTATCGGCTTGCGTGGTCTGGTGCTGCACACGGGTACGGCTGCGATCCAGTTCCATGGTGGCCTGGGCTAGACGTTCCCGAGCCTCGGTGAGGCGCGCGGTCAATTGCTGGCTTTGCGCTTGTGTACCGCGGAAGGCTTCCTCGGCAGCCGCCAGTTGCTTCTGGACGGATTCCACTTCCTTTGCCGCACTGCCCAACTCCAAGGCGACCCGAGCCGCTTCGCGCTCCTGCCGGTTGTACTTGCCGCGCAAGCTCAGGCGCAGGCTGGAAATCATTTCCGTGTGCAATTCCTCATAGCGCTTGGCCTTCGCAGCCTGACGCTTCAAGGAATTCATCTGTCGCGCCACTTCTTCCAGAATGTCGAAGACGCGTTCCAGGTTGTGCCGCGCACCCTGCAGACGGGCTTCCGCCAATCTACGGCGATTCTTGAAGCGCGTAATGCCAGCGGCTTCCTCAATCACCGAGCGGCGATCTTGCGGCTTGGAGCTGAGAATCTGTCCGATTCTTCCCTGCTCGATAATTGCATAGCTTTCCGGGCCAAGGCCCGTCCCCATGAAGATGTCCTGGATATCCCGCAGGCGCGCGTTCTTACCGTTGATGAGGTATTCGCTTTCACCCGAACGGTAAATGCGACGCGTTACCGTGATCTCAGAGAATCGGGAACGTAGTTGCGTGCGTGCGGGTTCCTGCGCAAGGGATAGCGCATTCGCGCTCGGGGCCTCGACAGCCGCTTCACCGGCAGTTTCCGTCTCTGCTTCCGCAGTCTTTGCCTCTTCTGGCTTTGTCTCTTCGGTGTCGGTGGATTCGCTAGCCTGGACCGCTGGTGTCTGCGCCTCGCCGGACTCCGACGCTTCGGCAGCTGGTGTGGCTTCCGTATCCGCCGGCGCGGCTGCAACGGCATCCTCTGTGGTCGCTTCGACGCCCTCTGCAGACACCTGGGCCGCGTGCCCGTTCACGGCATGACCGTCAACAGCATGGCCATTTGTAGCGTGACCATTGGTCGCATGCCCATTCGTGGCATGGCCGTTGGAATGACCATTGGCGTGACCATTCACCCCGTCGGTTTTCGTAACGTCGATGATGCCTGCGTGCTGGGGTTCTGGCTTGAAATCGGGGTCAACCAAGGTAATGGTGACCGAGGCCATCCCCAGCGGTTTGCGCTCACGCGTACCAGCAAAGATGACATCCTGCATGCGGGCGCCGCGCAGACTCTTGGCGGACTGTTCCCCAAGCACCCAGCTGATGGCGTCAGAAACGTTCGACTTGCCACAGCCATTGGGACCCACCACGCCAGCGATCCCACTGCCATCAAAGCGCAGTTCGGTTCGATCGGCGAACGATTTGAATCCGTGGATTTCCACCCGTTTGAGTTGGAGCAAAACGCGACCTCAGAAGAATAAGACGGCTAGACGGTGTTCAAGGAACCGTCTCGGGGGGAGTTGTCTCTAGACTAGCTCCGATTTTTCGGAAAGTAAAGCCACTCTCGTACTGCATACAGTGCACATTTTGGTCAAGGTACTATATATTGTGCCCGCCCTTCCTCAATTCACCAAAGCCTCCTAAGATTTCACATTCGCATCCGACGCCTAACCGGCCCCCGGACTTCCCTGAGAAACGGCCTTGTCGAAGTCACTTTAAGCCGCGCACCGCTAGAGATCCCACCATCTAAATAGACCATTTGGAGCAACTTAGCCGGGACTGAAGATCCCCAGATAGTAGAATGAGGGAAATCCGAAACGGAATTTGGTATCAAACCATCTTTCGGAAGTAGAGACCATCATGCGGAAATCTGTCCTTCAGTCAGTCACAGGCACTGCTTGCCTAGCGCTCGCGATGACTTTGCCAATGGCTTTGCCCGCGCAAAGCCCCTTGGGAAGACAAGCGCCACCGACCACGCCTGCTTCGTCTTCAGCAGCTCCCCAAAATAACGACGATTACCGCATTGTGCAGGATGTCGTGAACATCGTTGTGCCCGTAACCGTGCGCGGCCCGGGGGGAACTCCGATCGGCGGCATACGCTCCCAGCAATTCCGGCTATTCGACAAGGGCAAGCTGCAGGACATCCGCGTGGACGCAGACTATCTGCCGGTCTCCCTCGCCGTCGTCATTCAGGCGAACAGCCGAGCGGAAGGCGCAGTGGAACGTGTCAAAAAGACGCCGGCACTCATCCAGAGCCTGATTATCGGCGAACAGGGCGAGGCCGCCATCATGGCCTTTGACCACCGGCAGCAGTTGAAGTGCGACTTCACCAACGACTACGACAAGCTGAAACAGGGCATTGACGACATCAAGATTGGCAGCGGCACAGCCGGATTGAATGATGCCGCCATGAGCGCCATCAACATGTTGCGCCGCCGGGAAGGCAAACGCCGCCGCGTGCTGCTTCTGATCGCGGAAACGCGTGATGGTGGCAGCGAGATTGGCACGCGCCAAGTCGTCAACCATGCCGAAATGAATAATATCCAGGTCTACGCGGTTAACATCAGTCAGGTGCTGAAGCAGTTGACTTCCAAGCCCCAACCGCCGCGTCCTGACCCGGTTCCACCCGAGGCACGTGGCTTGTACCCCGGCACGGTGAACACCCCGACCACGATCGCGCAGATCACGGGTAGCCAGGGCGGCTCGGCGCAATTTGTACCTTTGCTGGAAGAACTGTATCGGGGCGTGAAAGGCATTTTCTGGCGGAATCCACAGGAAGCGCTGGTGGCGGCTACAGGTGGCCGCGAGTTCTCTTTCGCTACCCTCAGAGGACTGGAAGAGGCATTGTCTTCCTTGGGTGAAGAGCTGCACTCGCAATACATTTTGAGCTACACGCCGAATACCCGCGAGGAGAGCGGCTATCACGACATCCGCATTGTCGTGGATGGCTACAACCCGGAATGGGTAAAACATCGCCCCGGATATTACTGGGGCGGCATTCCGGGGGCCGGGAACTAGCTTAGACATTCGATGTAGAAGAAAGGGCGTCCCGTAACGGGGGCGCCCTTTCCTTTTGTGGGCTTTAGGCCCCATGTAATCGCCCATTGCATGCACTGTCCGATAGTGGGAAATGGCCGCACGCGATCCGTGCTATTCTGTTAACTGTGAGTCAGCCTGCGCCTGCTTTCTGGAAGCGCTTCTTCATGTGGGATTACCCTCGAGGAAGCGTCGCCTATGACGTGAAAGTGGCCGCCATTCTGGCCTTCATCTTTCTTACCCCTCCTTCTTTCTTTCGGGATCAGCCCCAACTGAAACGCACACAAGACAGTGTGGTGATTCTGCCCAGTACTCCTTCGGAAACACGATTTTGGTTAGAAGAGTCCTTAGTAGAGGGCATTCCTGCTGACCAACGTATGGAGCAGATCGGAACCATGCTTAGTGAACGTACCGGCGTCAGTCGGCACGCCGTCAGTTTGGAAGTCCTGCATTCGGCAACGGATGAGGTCAAAGGCTACGTGGCCGTAACTCGCCCCTAGCCAGAACCTTGTGATTCCGTAACGGAAGGAGACTCGCCATGCGCAAATCAACCTGGATTCTTTGCCTGTCGCTGTTGTTAGCCGCTGCATCCGCCAGCGCTGCCTCAACAGCCGCGCAGGTGCTCGCCCAGATGGACAAAGAAGCCCCATCATTCAAGGGACTTACCGCGTCGATCTCACGCGTGAAGTACACCGCGATTCTGGACGACCGCAGCGAAGAGCTGGGCACGATGGCGGTCCGGCGGGATGGCAAGAATCTGACGTCCAAGATCGAGATCATCAAACCCAACCCACGGACCGTGGCTTTCGCCGGTTCCAAGGTGGAAGTGTTCTACCCCAAAATCAACACCGTGCAGGAGTTTGATGTTGGTAAGAACAAAGGCTTGATCGACCAGTTCCTGCTGCTCGGCTTCGGCGGGTCCGGCAAAGACCTAGCCAAGGCTTACACCGTCACAGTCAAAGGCACGGCCACGGTAAATGGCGTTACGACCACGCACCTTTTGTTAACTCCAAAAGCTGCAAAGGCGAAGGAAATGCTGAAATCGGTGGAATTGTGGGTTCCCGACGGGAAAGCGCAACCGATTCGCCAGAAGTTCAATGAAGCTTCCGATGATTACATGGAAGTAACCTATACCGACATTAAACCGAATCCGGCGTTATCGGCTGCGGATTTGCAATTGAAGCTGCCTACAGGGGTAAAACGTGAGTATCCCCAACGTTAGAGCAGCGCTCTACATCCATCATGTCCACATCACCTAGTGTGCCAGCCTCTGGCAAAGAGCGGCTGCAATTCCTCGATTGGACTCGAGGAATTGCAGCCCTCATCATGTTACAGGGGCACACCTTTCACGCCATGCTGGCGGAGCCCTTTAGAGAGGGTGATTTCTATACGCTCTCTCAATTCATCGGTGGCATGCCCGCCCCAATATTCCTATTTCTGACCGGTGTAACCTTAGCCTTTTTGCTGGACGGCAAAGAGCGCAGAGGCGTTGATGCAACCGGGCGCTTTGCCGCTGCGCTGCGACGGGCGGGATACTTGCTGCTGATTGCTTTCGGCGTGCGCCTGCAAGCCTATCTTTTTGGCTTTCCCTGGAGTAACCTTCAGGATCTTCTGCGCGTGGACGTGCTGAACTGCATGGGCGTATCCCTCGCCATCCTTGCCTTCACATCCTTCTTCAATACCGCGGAACGCGTCAAACTCGGCCTGATTTGTGGCTTCTTCATCGCCTCCATTTCGCCGTTAATGAGCGGAGTTTCCTGGGAGAATAGCCCGGAACTGTTGCGTGGCTATGTGGAGCCTCGTACAGATCTTTTCGGGTTATTCCCGTGGGCATCTTTCACTGCATTTGGTCTGGCATTCGGCAGCATGCTGCGCATGACCAAGGCGGAGAATCTGAACCGCTTCCTGCAATGGACAGCCGTGGCCGCATTGACGCTGATTCTGATGGCGGGCTACTTCTCGTTTATCCCGTATTCGGTCTATAAGAACTCCGATTTCTGGGTGAATAGTCCGGGCCTGGTGTTCATCAAGGTGGGTATCATCCTGCTGCTGATCACTTTCGCTTACCTGTGGCTGACCTATCTTCCCGTGCGTAGAGGCAGCTTTGTCACCCTGCTGGGAACGTCTTCGCTTCTGGTCTATTGGGTACACCTGGAGATCGTCTACGGACGCTGGTTCTGGTTCTGGAAGACCGGGCTAAGTGAGAGTGGCGCGATCTTCTTCAGCATCGGCCTTACCATCTTCATGTGTGTGCTGGCGTGGGCGTGGCGCCGTCGCGATGCGATCTGGACCGCGTTTTACGGATACGCCAGCAGCATATCTTCCCGCGTATTGAACCGTCTGCGCGTTTCCGCATAACCGCCTCTATCTCTAGCCGTGCTGCCGGATGCTCTCGGTCCCCTGAGCATCCGGCACTAGCGCCTGCCCTGCCCTCCCCACATTAATGTAGACAGACTCCGTCCGGCGGGAACCCATCCCGTACAATGGCCATTGGACCTATGAAAGACCAAGTGACTGTGGCGGCGATTGCCGTCGACACCAAACCTGCGGAGATCGCCGCGAACCTCGACAAGATGCTGGCCGCGACAAAGAAGGCCGTCTCCCAGGGAGCGGATTTGGTGCTATTTCCCGAACTGAGCGCCACCGGCTTTGTGCCCAACCATCCGCAAGGGGACCACGCCACATGGCTGCAACAGGTGCTGCGTGGCGCCTGGAATATGGCGCAGACGCTGGATGGCGAGGTGGTGGAAGGGTTGCTAGCCATCTCCAAGGAAACGGGAGCCTTTGTGTCTGCCGGGATGCTGGAAAACGCGGGTAACGTGCTGTACAACACGCACGTGCTGGTAGGCGATGGGAAGCTGTGGGGACGGTGGCGCAAGATGCACATCCCCCTATTTGAAATGCAGGTCTATAACGGGGGCGATGCGCCAGCGGTCGTTGATACGCCACTGGGTCGCATTGGCATCAACATCTGCTTTGATACCTTCATGCCGGAATCCACGCGTTTGCTGGGTGTGCAGAACGCCGAAATCGTGCTATTCCCCTTTGCCGCAGACCCTGCTCCGGTGACGCCCGAAGGATGGTTTGGCTGGGCGGGCCCTGTGCTGCATGCACGGTGTTCGGAAAACGGCGTCTTCGGCGTTGCCTGCAACTATCGTGGCGCCGTGGAATATGCCGGTGTGCCTCAGAACTTCCCCGGCGGCGCCGTGCTGGTGGGTCCAGATGGCCAAGCGCTTAGCGAGGTGGCAGAGAAGATCGCTGTTGGTACATTGGACCGCGCGAAACTTCTCGAAATCCGTTCGCGCTTCGAGTATACGTTCCGCTTCCGTCGTCCCGATTTGTACGCATCTCTCGCGCAGTAAGCAGCCGTAAACACCGTTACGGGCCATGTCGCTATAGACGACATGGCCCGTAGACCTTCAAATGCAAGAGTGTGCGCCGTCCCTAGTACGGAATTCCGGTACGTCCGCCCCACGGGGAATTCGTCTGCTGATTGGTCGTCGGCTGATTCGTGCGGATGATGGAGCGGCCTGTTCCGCCTTCAAAACGTAGGTCGGCATCCTCAAAGGTAAGCGGACGATCCGTCACCAGTTCCACGGTGGAACCCGCTGGCAGCATCACATCAGGTCCTCGGGTCAGCAGAACACCTGCCAAACCAGCAGCGGCCCCAGCGCCTAAACCGATGCCCGCGCCGCGGCCTGCATTGCCAGCAGCCAAACCACCCAGGGTACCCAACGAAGCGCCGGTCACCGTGGTGCCGACTACCGTACCGATATCCTGCCCCTTGCTGGAATCGCCTTTAATCGCGCCTTCTTCCCGGTCCAGCCCCTCGCGCAGGCCGCCATCCAAGCCACCCACACGGGCACGGAAATCTCGAGTGACACCGTTTGGCAGAATCAGGCTATCGAAGCGGATGTGGAGTTCGCCCTTGCCTTTCATACGACCGGGACGCTTCGCCGCCGTGACCGTACCCAGAACATGCGATCCCGGAGGAATCACGACCTTACCGTCCGCCGTAATGGGGAACACGGTCTCCAGGTAGACCCGATCACCGGGGGCCGCCGTACGCGTGCTGACGCTGTTGATGAGTCCCAACGGGATACGTGTGCCCGTGGGCAACTCATACAAGTTCGCCTGGGCTGCCTTCGCGGCTTCCAGTTCATCCGCGGTTCGCCAACGATTCGACCCGCCTGGACGCGTGGTCAATGAACGTGGCGAGGCTTCTACCTTTGTGTTCGGCGCTGCTGTCGCACTGGGTGGAGTAGCCGTTGTTTCGGTTTGCGTTTGGGGCTCAGCCGACTGGGTTTGCGCCAAGCAGGCTGGAGCTGTCACCAAAAGTGCAGCCGATAAGGCAACATACGCAGCATAAGTGAGCATACTGTCACGCATCCTTCTGGCCCAGTTTCCTTGAGAAGCTTCGGCCCTAACAAAAGAACGCCTTAGCAAGGCTTGCGGTTACCACAGAGTGTGCGAAGCCCAAGCACGCGCCACTTTTCGCCAGCCGAACATCAACATTCAATTTTGTATCCCAAACCTATCTAGCGCCGACCTGCATACTGTCGGTCCCATCCATCCGAGAACCCAGCCTAGTGACCGACTTCGCCAAGAAATCGATAACTACGGTCAAAGTACAGCAATGGCTCGCCGGGCGCCACCTTCGCCGCCACCACTTCACCGAAAAAGACCGCGTGGTCACCCGCATCGACAATCTGCTGAGTAATACATTCCACTTGAGCCAAACAGTTTTCAATCAGCGGCGCCCCGCCCGCACCGACCACCCAAGCAACACCCTCAAAGCGATCTCCGGCATGAACTGCAAACTGGTTGGAGATGGCCTGCTGGTTGGCGCGTAGAATATTCACCGCGAAATGAGATGCGGTGCGGAAGTGCTGTAGAACCCCAGCATTGTGATTGATACAAACGAGAATCAAAGGCGGTTGCAAAGAAACTGCGGTAAAGGAACTGGCAGTGAGACCGTGCGGCTTTCCGTCCGCGCTCATTACGGTCGTGATGGTTACTCCAGAAGCAAAGCGGGAGCAAACATCGCGAAATAGGGCCGGTTCCAGGGAAGATTGCGTCACGGGCATAGTGCTTGACAACGTGCTAAATTCAATCCTATCATAGCGTTTGCACGATTCCTCGCGGTGGACGAACGCCACGTTGGCTGGCTCCGCGCAGCGTTATCTGCAATGCGGCAACCCATTTGTTGAGATTGCAGGCCTTCCCAGGAGTGAACGATTGATTAAGCTCGACATCGTAAACGAGGTAGTAAATCGCACCGGCATCACCAAAACCAAAGCGGAGATGGCGGTGGAAACCGTGTTTGAGAGCATGAAGCGCGCCTTGAGCCAGGGAGACCGCATCGAGCTCCGCGGTTTTGGCATTTTTAATGTCCGCCCGCGCAAGACTGGCATTGGCCGCAACCCCCGCACTGGCGATGAAGTGGAAATTCCTCCGGGAAAAGCTGTCCGCTTCAAACCTGGTAAAGAGTTGCAGAGTCTGCCCTAACCGGCAGGGAGCACAGCAGTTATTCGTGCCCTACGGCGAACAAGATAGTTTCCAACCGAGCCGTAGCCTGTCCTTCAGGCTACGGCTTCGTTATTTCTTCCAACGCTTACAGCGCTATACTTTCCACTTTCAGATTCTGCTCTTCGTGGCCACGGTTTGGAGCGCCACGCTCGTAGGAACCAGCTTTGCCTGGAGCTTCACCCGCAACCTTGCGCCCATTCTGCTGAACCGGGACCTGGTAATCATCGAACGCGCGTTCTGGAACCCCAGCCAGCTTGTGGAAGGTTTTGCCTATTCCCTGCCCTTATTGCTGATTCTGACGACCCACGAATTCGGGCACTATCTGGCCTGCGTCTATTACCGCATTCATGCGACGCTCCCCTTCTATCTGCCTGCGCCCACCCTGATCGGAACCCTGGGGGCTTTCATTCGCATTGAAGGCGCTATCCGCTCACGCAAGCAACTTTTCGATGTCGGCGTCGCTGGCCCCATCGCGGGATTTGTCTTTCTGCTTCCCGTGTTGTTGATTGGGGTTTCGCTGTCGAAGGTGATTCCGGGCATCGCGACCCAGGGCGATCTGGTCTTCGGTACGCCCCCCTTATTACGGCTGGTCGAAATGGTGCTGTTTCCAGGAGTGCCGTCGAGCGACATTCTGCTGCATCCCGTGGCCCGTGCTTCCCTGATTGGGATGCTGGCGACGGCGCTCAACCTATTGCCCGTGGGCCAACTGGACGGCGGTCACATTATCTACGCGTTCTTCCCGCGCCAGCATCTTTGGATTTCCCGCGCGTTTGTCGCCCTGCTACTGCCGCTGGGTTTCGTGTGGCACGGCTGGTGGTTCTGGGCAGGCTTGCTCTTCTTGTTCCGCCTGCGCCACCCCGCCGTGTATAACCACACTCCGCCAGGACGGGGCCGCATGTGGGTCGCGATCACGGCGCTCGTCATCTTCCTGCTGTGCTTTACGCCGACTCCGGTGGTGTGATCGTTCGTTTCAAGTAGAACCTCCCATTGAAGAAGGCGGAGGCAGCTCTTTGCAGTAGACCCGCTACGTGCTTTTCCCTTCAGCCTAATATCAGGGGGAGTCGCATCCGATATTCATAGAAGTAGCCCTCTACCCATGTCCAAAGCATTCCTAAAGTTGAATTGGTAAGAAGAGTTTTGCCTGGTGTTGCTCAAAGCGCTAGACACATTCCACTACGAACTCTCAAGAATCCAGAGATTTCCGTGACGACCGAGTCTAGATCACCTTCAAGGTCATAACTTTTTCCTGACCCTTATCGTGGACCGGCAACAGGTTGAAGAGCTCTAAGTGCATGGCAGTGAAATGCGGCGCCATCCATACCTATTTTGTTATATAATTCTTTCGTTATCTATGCAGACGCTTGATACAACCTTCGCGGCGCTTAGCGACCCCACTCGTCGGGCCATTCTGGCTCGTCTGGCGCAGGGTGAAGCCACTGTCATGGAGTTGGCAAAGCCTTTTGCCATTAGCCAGCCGGCGATTTCCCGCCACCTGAAGGTGCTGGAAACGGCTGGCCTGATCGCTCGCCGCGTGGACGGCACACGACACCCCTGCCGGATTGCTCCTGCCGCTTTGGACAACATCGATGCCTGGCTCCACCAACTTCGTGGCGCCCTCGAAGCTAACTACAACCGCTTGGAAGCATTGCTTGCCACGCCACCTCTAGACGAAAAGGACGACCGATGAAGCTCACCTTGCAAACCGAGGGCGACACGCACGTCGTGGTTACCCGATTTATCAATGCGCCACAGGAGGCGGTATACCGCGCCCATACCGAGCCGGAGCTGCTGCAAAAGTGGGTTCTGGGGCCGGATGGTTGGACGATGCCCGTTTGCATCAGCGAAGCGCGCCCTGGCGGTAAGATTCGCTACGAGTGGGTGAACAGCGAAGGCGGTGGCTTCCACCTGACCGGGGAGTATGTGGAATTGGAACCGTTCCACCGCATCGTGCACATCGAGCGCATGCATCTGCCGGACCCGACTCCGGACAATCGCGTCGAGACGCTATTCATTCCCGAAGGCTCCGGCACGCTGATCAAGATGCGCATGACATTGCCCGATGCGGAAACACGCGCCGCCATGTTGAGCACGGGCATGGAACACGGTATGGAAGCCAGCTACGCACGCATGGAAACGATTCTCTGAGTCAGTTGGGAAGCGAACAACGAACAGGCAAACGGGCGTTCCGTCTTGGAACGCCCGTTTGCCTAGAATTACGAATGGTCTGGTCGACTATCCCTTCAGCACAAAACTGTCACCGCGTTGTGGAATGACCACTTCCACCTTGTGCTCTTCTTCAATACGCTGCTTCAGGGCTTCCATCTGCAGCATTTCTCCGTGGACCAGAAAAACTTTCTTCAGGCCGGGCGAAATGGGTTTCATCCAGTGCAGCAACTCGTTCTGGTCGGCGTGGCCGCTCATCTCGTTGAGCTTCTCCACCGTCGCACGTACGATCGCCGGCTCCCCGAAGATATTCACTTCCCGCTCGCCATCCAGCAGTTTGCGGCCCAGCGTGTGTTCGGCCATGAAGCCGACGATCAGCACGGTGTTTCGCGGGTCACCAACACCATTGCGCAGGTGGTGCAGAATGCGACCCGCTTCGCACATGCCTGATGCCGAGATGATGATGTGCGGATACCGCAGGTCGTTGAGGGCCTTCGATTCCGATGCCTCCCGGATATAACGCAGGCGCGAGAAGCCGAAGGGATCACGACCTTCCATCAGGAAACGGCGCGTGTCGGCGTCGAAAAGATCGGGGTGCTTGCGGAAAACCTCGGTGGCATTCACGGCCAAGGGGCTATCGACGAAGACCTGTAGGTCAGGGATCTTATGTTCCAGCACCAGTTCATGCAGCAGCAACACCAATTGCTGGGCGCGCCCCACTGCAAAGGAAGGCACGATCAGCTTGCCGCCCTGTTGCGCCGTGCGATTGATGATGGCGGCCAGTTTGCCCTTCACCAGATCCGCGGGTTTATGCAGACGCCCGCCATAGGTGCTTTCCATGATGAGGTAACTGGCAGGAGGCAGCTTGTCCGGATCGTGAATGATCGGCAAGTCCGGACGCCCGACGTCCCCGGAATAAATCAGACTGGTCCGCGTTCCATTATCTGAATGAACCAGATGGATGGAATTGGAGCCTAGGATGTGGCCGGCCTCGTAAGTTTCGAAACGAAGATTGGGCGTGATCTCCGTGGGTTGATGCATGGGCACACGCTGAAAGAGAGGGATCGTCGCTTCCGCGTCTGCGATCGTATAGAGCGGTTCTACCGTGCCATTCTCATCCAGGTCATCGACATCTTCAATCGCACGACGACGACGCTTCCGCTTATTGATGAACTCCGCATCTTTTTCCTGTAGGTAAGCGGAGTCACGCAACATCGCATCGCATAGATCCTCAGTGGCCGCGGAACTATAGATAGGTCCACGAAAACCCTGCTTAACCAGCGACGGCAAATTGCCGGAATGGTCAATGTGGGCGTGCGAAAGCAGCACCGCATCGACATCGCTGGGGGAAAAAGCGAAGTTCCGGTTGATCCGGTTCGCGTCGGAACGTCGGCCCTGGTAGAGACCGCAGTCAAGCAGCAATCGCTTGCCGTCTACCTGCAGTTCATGCGTGGAACCGGTGACTGTACGGGCAGCCCCGTGAAAGGTGATACGCATCAGCTTCACTGCATCACAGCGGATAGGCCGCCCGCAAGATGCAGCGGTACCGGGGATGG
>Ga0182745_1000245_pt1 | contig 67616 bp, 49 predicted proteins | sample eDN3rd30CKraftBY_FD_128523 | JGI IMG/M metagenome (GOLD analysis project Ga0182745, IMG submission 128523) | Enriched backyard soil microbial communities from Emeryville, California, USA - eDNA 3rd pass 30_C Kraft BY (version 2) (version 2) | ecosystem: Environmental > Terrestrial > Soil >... | reverse complement strand
TGGGGGCCTGCCCCCTGGCTACCTTCCCACCGGGGTCGCGGTGGGCGCTTCGGGAACCATCTACCTGACGTCGGACATCGAGAGCGCGCTCTACCGCTTCGTCCCCGTGCCCTGAGGCGGCCGCGGGCACGCGCCGTCAGGCGGGGACCTCGAAGCTCACCGACAGTCCGGCTTCGAACTCGGGCGCCTGCCGCAGGTGCTCGAGGACGATGTGCGTGCAGTGGAGCGTGACGAGGGGCATCGTCCCCGGCTCGCTGACCCACCGGACCGCGTCCATGAGGTGATGGGCCATGAGGAAGGCCAGCACGGCGTCGCGGAACCGGCGCCCCTCGTCCAGCGCGGCCTCGTAGGCGGACCGGCGGTCCGGCGGTGTTGTCCGGACGGCGGCGGCGCCGCCGCGCTTGCGGCGAGGCGGTGGTTGATACGGCGAAGCGCTCTGCCGGGGCATGACGATGGCTTCAATCCACATCGCGTCACCCTCCACACTCCGGGACCTCGGGTGGGTCTGGGGATTATCGGACATGGCTCGTGCAGGTTGCGCCGCCTGCGCATCGGACTCAAGGGTGGGGCCTGCCCGCCCCCGTGGCATGGGTTGGCTTCAGGCGCGGCGTGGCCTGCCATGGCTCCGACCATCAGAGCGGGCGCTCGGCCGCCTGCCCGCTGCACCACCGCGCTCGCCAACCACGCGAAGTTCGAGCGCGCCCATGTCGGATGATTCGCAGGCACGACCGCGGTTGCCTGGCGTCCGGACGACCCCAGCCTACCTTGTGAGGCATGAGGTCCTCGCGCCGGCAGCTCCCTGTCTATGTGCCACCGCGCACGGTCTGGACCGTCGGACTCCAGGTCCTGCTCCTGGTCCTGTGCTGGACAGTGCTCCGGGCGCTGTACCCCGTGCTCACGCTGCTGGCCGTCGTGCTGCTGCTCTCCATCGCGTTGAGCCCCCTGGTGCGCTGGCTGACGCGCTGGGGGCTGCCGCGCGCCGCGGCGGTGGCCGCCACGGGGTTGCTGATGCTGGGGGCGATGGGCGTCCTGGTGGGCTCGCTCGTGCCCATGCTCGTCAACCAGCTCCAGGGGCTGGTCCAGACGATGCCCGCCACGCTGGAGCAGCTCGCGGAGTCCCGCTGGGTGCAGGAGCTGGGCGCGCGGTACGGCGTCCAGGTCCATCCGGAGGACCTCCTCCACTTCGAGCCCTCGGACGTCGCGGGCCGTCTCATCGACTTCCTGTCCTCCACGCTGGCGCTGGTGGCGGCGGGCGTCACCGTGGTGGTCCTCACGGTGTTCAGCCTGCTGTTCGGCGAGGACCTCTACGAGAGCATCCTCCAGTGGGTGTCGCCGCGCCGCCAGCCCCGCGTCCGGCTGCTGGTGTCGCGGATGCGCAAGGCCGTGGCCAACTACCTGGCGGGAACCCTGCTGGTGATGACGGTAGGTGGAACGGTGGCGGCCACCATCGCGCTCGTCCAGGGCGTGCCCTATTTCCTGCCGCTGGGCCTGGCGGTGATGCTCATGGGCGTCATTCCCTTCCTGGGCAGCATCATCAGCGCCGTGCTGGTGGGCGTCGTGACGCTGGCGGCGGTGGGCCTCAAGCGGGCGCTCATCGCGGTGGCCGTGTTCATCGTGTATCAACAGCTGGAGTCCCATGTCCTGGGCCCCATGATTCAGCGGCGCGCCATCAAGATGAACCCGCTGCTCATCTCCATCGTGGCGCTGAGCGGCGGCGCGCTTGCGGGGCTGAGGGGCGTCGTGCTGGCGGTGCCCCTGGCCGCGGCGGCGCAGGTGCTGGTGCAGGAGGTGCTCGGGCTGCGCCGCGAAGCCTTGCGGCGGACGCACCGGCACGAGGCCGCGCGGCGGGAGCCGGGCCGGGGTGCCGTGGAAGAGGGGCTGCTCTTCGCGGGGCCCCTGGAGGAGCCCCCGAAGCACGCGCCCTCCGGGGAGGAGCCTCCGCCGCCGGAGGGCCCGACGCCGCACCCCTGAGTGGCATCACGTGCGAATGAAGAGGGCTCCCGGCGGCGCGGCCCAGGAGCCCTTCGGAGCTACGCCGCCATCAGCGGGTCGCCTGCGTCGAGCGGCCCTGCACGGTGCGCGGGCTCGCCGGCGCCGCGGAGGCCACGGAGGCCGCCACGCCGAAGACGAGGTCGTCGCGGTCGTTGAAGCTGCCCGAGGTGCACGCGCTCGCCGTGCCTCCGTAGCGGAACTGCGCGCGGATGGCGTGGTTGCCGGCGGTGGCGCCCAGGTTGAAGGTGTGCGTGAAGGTCCGCGCACCACTGCCCGTGCAGGCCACGTCGGTGGTCAGCGCCGTCCACGAGGGGGCCGACGCGTTGGTCGTGTAGTAGAGGTCGAAGCGGTCCGTCGAGCCCCAGCACCACACCGTCACCTCGGCCGTCACCTGCTTGCCCACGGAGAACGGGCTGTGGTCCACGGTGCGGATGAGGACGCGGTCGACGCTCTCATCGCTGTGGTAGGTGCCGGAGGCGCCGTCCGCGCAGGAGTTGTTGATGGTGTTGGGCTGGTTGGGCTCGGAGCCGCCGGACATGGTGCCGCGGCCGTTGACGAGCGTCGTGCCCGTGTCACACCCGCACACGTTGCCGCAGGACGGGGCCCGCAGCGTGCTGTTGTAGGCGGCGGCCACCGGCGTGCAGATGTTGGTGGTGGTGAAGCTGCGGGTGGCGCTGTAGGCGCTGGTGCCGCAGGAGTCCGCGGCGCGGGCACGCCAGTAGTAGGTGGTGCTGCTGCTGAGCGCGGGGGACGCCGTCCAGCTGCTCGCCGACAGCGCGGTGGCGGAGCGGACCACGTTGGTGAAGGCGGCGTCGGTCGCCACCTGGACCTCGTAGGTGGCGGCGTTGGGCACGTCGCTCCAGTCGAGCAGGGCGGCGGTGCCGACGCCGGTGGCGCCATCGGCGGGGCTGCTCGGCGTGGGGGCCGCGAGGGCGACGCAGCCGCGCGTGGTGAAGGAGGACGCGGAGGACCAGGCGCCCACGCCACCACACGAGTTGCTGGCCCGCACGCGCCAGTAGAAGGTGGTGCTGGTGGCCAGGGGCGGCGTCACCGTCCAGGTGCTGGCGCTCAGCGAGGAGGTGCTGGCCACCACGTTGGTGAAGGCCGCGTCGGTGGCGACCTGCACCTCGTACGTGGACGCGCCGCTCACGTCGTTCCAGTCCAGCACCGCGGTGAGGCCCACGCCGGAGGCGCCGTTGGACGGCGTGGCGAGCACGGCCGTGCCCGGCGCGGCGCAGACGGGCGTGGCGCAGGTGCAGGCGCTGGCCTCGCCGAAGCACGCATTGGAGGAGGCCGGGACGATGGAGTAGCAGTACTGCCGGCCGTTGGCGACCTCGGTGTCGGTGTAGCTGGTGCCGGTGACGGTGGCGACCTTCGCCTTGCCGAAGTCGCAGCCCGCGAAGCCCTCCGTCTTCATCACCCAGTACTGGTTGGCGCCGGAAGATGCATTCCAGTTCAGGCTCACCGAGCCGTCACCCGGGGTGGCGGTGGTGTGGGCGGGGGCCGCGGTGGGGCCGGCCGCGCAGCCGCTGTTGGTCACCGTCGGCGTCGAGCAGGCGATGCGGTGCCGGTCGTAGGCCGCGTAGATGGCGGACATGTGCGGCGTGCCGTTGGCGAGGTTGCCGTCGTCGTCGTCCGCGGCCAGCCACTGCATGTAGCCGTTGGTGGCGCCGCAGCCGTCGGACGTGCCGGCCGTGCAGTTGCAAGCGTGCCACGTGCCCACGTTGCCGCTGCCCTGGTAGAAGACCTTGTTGCCGATGATGAAGGCGGTGTTGGAGTCGTAGTTGAACGGCGGCGCCGTCAGGTCACGGGTGACGAAGTCCCAGGCGGCCTGGCGCACGGGCGAGGCGGCGCAGTGCACCTGGCGGCTGCACGGGCCGGTGCCGGAGCTGCACATGGGGCACACGAAGTTCTGCGGCGTGGCGGGGACGTTGGGCACGCTGGCGGCCCAGTCCGCGTCGCGCACGCCAGAGCAGCGCGTGTTGCACCACGACTTGCCGGAGACCTGCGACTCCTGCTGGTTGTAGCCCGTGCCGTCCGGCGTCAGGCCGCAGCCGGTGTTGACCGTCTGGAAGAAGCCGTAGCCCACGCAGGACGTCTGCAGGCGGTAGATGGCCGCGATGTCCGCGTAGCCCTCCGACGAGTTGCTGAGCGTGCCGTTGGCGTCGAAGTCGTCGATGCCGTGGCCCCACTCGTGGTCGAACACGGCGCCAATCTCACCGGTGTTCCGGCAGCCACCGCCGCTCCGGTAGAAGTTCACGGAGCTGCCGTTCCAGAAGGCGTTGCAGGTGCTGTTGATGTTGACGTTGGAGACGAGCTGGCCCTGGAGCCAGGTGTTGGTGGGCAGCCATCCGCGGGCCTGCTCGGCCAGCTTGTTCAGCTCGTAGAAGCTGGAGCGCGACGCGGCGGTGTTGCCAGCCGAGGTGCCCGCGGGCACGGTGCAGTCGTGGTCGTTGTTCACTCCGCCCAGGTTGAGGTTGCCCGAGGTGGAGCTGACGTTGACGGCGCCGCAGCTATCGCTGACGCGAACGTACTTGCCCGACAGCGTCGTGGTGACGGTGCCGGAGGTGTAGTTCACGATGCCGGCGCCGTTGGTGAAGTTGTTGGGAGCCGCCATGCCCGTGTTGGCCCAGGGCATGGGCGTGTTGGGCTGCATGGTGCCGCACGTCTCGTTGGAGGCGCAGGTGCCGATGTTGGTGGACGGGTACACGCCGCCCTTCATCTGCGCGTCGAAGTAGTGGTTGTCGTCCTCGATGGCGAGCACCTCGCCGGTGTGGGCGTCGACCGTCGTCTTCCAGCGCTGGTGGCCCTCCGCCTCGGAGAAGCCATACGTGTAGACGAGCCGGTGCTCGTAGCCGGTGCCCACGGCGCCTTGGAAGGACTCGCCCTGGAGGGCCACGGGGGCAATCTCGAGCGTGGGCTGCTGCCACAGCGTCTGCGGGCTGGCGTTCAGCCCCACGAAGCCGTTGCCGGCCACCAGCGCGTCCTGGGGCGCCAGCAGGGGGCGGGTGTCGATGCGCACGTTGGCCCAGGCCTCGGTGCCCACGAGGATGAGGTTGCCGTGGCTGATGGTGGCCGCGATGCGCCCGTGGCGCACGGGGACGCCGTTGACCTGCTGGCCGATGTGGACCTGGATGAGGTTGTCGTGGATGCGCGTCACCCGCGGGCTGGCCAGCTGCATCAGGTCGATGTTGAAGGCCGCCTGGTTGTCCGCGATGAACTTGAAGATGATGTCGGCGACGGCGCTCTCGTCCACGTCTGGGATGGAGCGGCCAATGGCCTCGCGGACCTCGTCCAGCGTGACCTTGTTGTTGTAGCCGTTGCCTGGGATGACGGGGATGGTGCCCTGCACCGAGGTGGGCGTGCCGGTGCGCGGGTCGAGGTAGACATTGAACTCACGCCCGTTGCGCTTGAAGAAGTCATCCCACGCGTCGGCGCTGAGGGAATGCATGCGCTGACGGGCCTGCTGCAACGGCATGTTCTGGATGGGGAGGTACAGCTCCGGCTTGAAGAAGGCCTTGTCTGCGACGGCGCTCTGTCCCTTGTCAGGTGGCTGGAAGGCCCATGTTGTCGATGCTAGGAGCAGGACGAGACATGCTGCTGACACCCGTGTGTGGCGCATGCGTTTCTCCTCTACGGAACCGCGGGGACGTGCCCGCGCGGTGGCTCCTGGACGGAGCTCGGAACGCAGATATCGGGTGCGCAAACAAAGCTGAATACGCGGTATTCCTTAGCTTATCCAGGCAGATGGAACTTCAAGGATAACAAGGGTTGGAAGTGTTCACTGTTGGTGTGGTGGGCACGGCAAGCGTTGCCGCACGCGAGGGGTCATGTCGCCGGCTTGAAGTTTTCCTTGCGGGGCAGCGCGGGGCTCACCCGGGCCAGATGCGCACCCAGTCGTCCTGGATGAGCTTTCCGCTGGCGCGGTCGGTGCTGCCGCTGGCCATGAAGCGCCGGGGGGCGGCCAGCGCGAGGGCGCCCGCCTCCAGCCAGAGCACCAGGAGCAGGGCCGCGGCGATGGCGGGGAGCCGCGCGGCCCACGGGCGCACGGGCGCACGGGCAGCGAGCGCCACGAGCGGGAGCAGCAGCAGCGGAATGAGCGCGGGGAAGATGGCGAGCAACCCGCGCGTGTAGCCGAAGAAGGCGACGGTGATGAGTGCGCGGTGCAGGAGCACCGCCGTGAAGAGGGAGGCGTCCCGCCATGCGGGGCGCAGCGACAGCGCGGCGCCCGCGAGCAGCAGCAGCGTGAGGGGCCACTTGAGCCACGCGCCCTCCGGGACGAAGACGTCCACGGGGGCCCTCGCGCCGCTCAGTCCGGCGGGCCAGTTGGCGATGCCGAGCCCCAGCCGGAAGCCGTCCAGGCAGCGGTCCAGCTTGGCCACCCACAGGCGCGCCGCGTCCAGGGGATGGCCCCACATCCACGCCAGGCCCTCGGCGTACCCGTGCAGCAGCAGGTGCCGCTGTGCGGGGTTGGCCACGTCGAGGAAGCCGTCCTGGCCGGACTGGTTGACGCTGTCAGGCGTGAAGCCGCCGGTCGCCGTGGCGTGGTTCGCCATGGCGAAGTTGATGGGGCCATAGACGGTGATGGGCGCCAGCACCGGCAGGGGCTCCAGGTGTGGCGTCCGGGCGTTGAGCTCGCGCAGGACGCGCGCGTTGTGCGCGGCCCAGGGCGCCAGCACGAGGGCGGTGACGAGCAGCGCCGCGCCCCAGCGCAGGGCCCAGGTGCGCGCCGGCGTGGCGCCGCGCCGGAGCCACGCCCACGCGAGCAGGAAGGGCCACAGGTAGAGGTGCTCGGCGCGGGTGAGGGCGCCCAGGCCCATGACCGCGCCCAGCAGCACCGCGCCCCACGCCGAGGGCCCGGCGCGGTGCTGGAGCATGAGCGCGCAGGTGGCTGACAGGAAGAGGGCGTAGAGCACCTCGTTGCTGTACGTGGTGGACAGCACGAGCCAGCCGAAGCTGCCCGCGAAGAGGGCCGCGCCCAGCACGCTCCAACCCGTGCCCAGCACCCGGCGCCACCACCACCAGGTGAAGGCGACGGTGGCCGCGTTGAGCACCGCGAGCGCGAGCTTGTAGGGATAGGCGCTGCCCTGCGGCATCCCCAGCACGCGGTAGAGCAGCCCCAGGAGCCAGGGAAAGAGGGGCGGGTGGTAGGGCAGGGCCGCGGGGCCGGGCTGCCCGCGCGCGAGGTCGACCGCGTACGCGTGGAAGAAGCGCGCGTCCCCGTGGAAGAAGATGGAGAAGGGCCACGTCCGGTCGGGCGCGGCCTGGAGGAAGAGCCACCGGAGCAGCAGGCTCAGGCCAAACGTCGCGGCGGCACCGAGGGCCACCGGGTGCCGCGCGCACAGTCCGCTCGCGCTGGTGAAGAGCCTGCGCATGCCGCCCCCCCCGGGTCGTGTCGCGCACCACCATATACCGGGTGCGCGCGGGGCGGCCAGGGACGCGCCCCTCAGCTCCTCAGGGGTGGCCTGCCCTGGTGCGCGACGAGCAGGTCGTGCATGTCGTTGGCGTGCTCCTCCTCCTTGGAGAGGATGTCCTCCATCAGCCGCCGCGTCGTCGGGTCATGGTTGGCGAAGTAGCGCACCATCTCCTGGTACGTCTGGATGGCGATGCGCTCGGCGATGAGGTTCTCCTTGATCATGTCCACCAGGTTCTGGCCTTCGGCGTACTGGCTGGCGCTGCGGGACAGGAGCCCCTCGGGGTTGAAGTCCGGCTTGCCGCCGAGCTGGTTGATGCGCTCGGCGATCCGCAGCGCGTGCTGCTGCTCCTCGCGCGCATGCTCGCCGAACTCGCTCTTCACGGACTCGCTCTGGATGCCCACCGCTGAGATATAGTGGTAGGTGTAGCGCAGGACACAGACGATCTCCGTCGCCAGCGCGTCGTTGAGCAGCTTGATGGTGGCGTTGACGTCGCCCTCGTAGTCCTCGGTGATGGCGCCTTCCTCGAGGTGCTCCCGGGCCCGGCGGCGAATCTCGGTGATGTCGGTGAGGAAGGGCTGCTGTACGTCGGCCATGGTGGTCCCCCTGGGCCCCGCGGTTCCAGTCGGCTGCCCGCGTCAGCGCGCGGGAGGGGCCTCGTGCAAACGTAGGAAGCGCGTGGACCCCGGGAGGTGACCGGGGAGGAGCGGGCCGCCGCCATGCTCCGGGGGCGGGCGAGGGCCCTCGCGCGCCCGGGCTTTCAGAAAATAGACGAACTTCCACGACAGGGTGGCAGGCTGTGCGGGTTCATTTCCTAGACTCGGACAGTTCAGAAGCCTGGCACGGAGGGGCGTGTGTCTGACGTAGGTGAGCAGTCCATTCTGGCCATCGATCTCGGCACGTCGGCCGTCAAGGTAGCGGCGGTGACCTTGAGGGGCCGCATCCTCTGCGGGGACGTGGAGCCCCTGGAGCTGTCCCTGCTCCCGGACGGCGGCGCCGAGCAGCAGCCCGAGTCGTGGTGGCGCGCCATCGTCCTCGCCACGCGGCGCCTGCTGGCATCGGGCGCCGTGCGCGCCGAGGACATCATCGGCGTCAACTGCAGCTCGCAGTGGTCCGGCACCGTCGCGGTGGACGAGGCGGGCTCGCCCGTGTGCCCGGCGCTCATCTGGATGGACTCGCGCGGCGCCCAGGACGTGAAGCGGGCAGTGGGGGGCTTCCTGCCCATCGAGGGCTACGGCATCCGCCAGCTCTTGACCTGGATTCGCCTGTCGGGCGGCGTGCCGAGCCTGTCGGGCAAGGATCCGGTGGGCCACATCCTCTACCTCCGGCGCGAGCGGCCGGACGTGTACCGCCGGACGTACAAGTTCCTGGAGCCGAAGGACTGGCTCAACCTGAAGCTGAGCGGCCGCTGCGCGGCTTCGTACGACTCCATCACCCTGCACTGGGTGACGGACAACCGGGCACTGGACCGCGTCGTCTATGACGACGGGCTGCTCAAGCTCGCGGGGCTGGAGCGGGAGAAGCTCCCGGACCTGGTGCCGGCCTCCTCGGTGCTGGGGCCGCTCCAGGCCGAGGCCGCGCGAGAGCTGGGCCTGCGCGAGGACGTGCAGGTGGTGACGGGCGCGCCGGACATCCTCGCCGCCACCGTGGGCTCGGGCGCGGTGGGGGACTTCGAGCCGCACCTCTGCGTGGGCACGTCCTCGTGGATGTGCTGTCACGTGCCCTACAAGAAGACGGACGTCTTCCACCAGATGGCATCCCTGCCGTCCGCGCTGCCCGGACGCTACCTGCTGGTGAACGAGCAGGAGTCGGCCGGCATCTGCCTCACCTTCCTCAAGGACAACATCCTCTACGGGCAGGGCGCTCCCGATGGCGACTCGCCGGACCTGTACCGGGTGATGGAGGCGCAGGCCAGCGGCGTCCCGCCCGGGAGTGACCAGCTCATCTTCATGCCCTGGCTCAACGGCGAGCGCAGCCCGGTGGACGACAAGTCCTTGCGCGGCGGCTTCTTCAACCAGTCGTTGAAGACGACGCGGGCCCACATGGTGCGGGCGGTGATGGAGGGCGTGGCCTACAACTCGCGCTGGCTCTTCACCTACGTGGAGCGGTTCGTGGGGCGGAAGCTGCCGTCGCTGCGCATCATCGGTGGGGGCGCGCGCTCCGCGCTGTGGTGTCAGATTCACGCGGACGTGCTGGGCTGCGCCGTGCAGCAGGTGGACGAGCCAGTGCTGGCCAACGCCCGCGGCGCCGCCTTCCAGGCGGCGGTGGCGCTGGGGCGGCTGACGGTGGAGGAGATTGCCTCGCTCGTGCCCGTCGCCCACACGTACCAGCCCGATTCCAAGAACGCGGCGCTCTATGACGAGCTGTTCCGCGAGTTCGTCAATCTCTACAAGCAGAACAAGGCCATCTTCGCGCGGCTCAACCGCGCGCGAAGCGCCTGAACCCGCCCCCGAGGACCCCGCAATGGCACTCCCCGACCTGAAGTCGCTGCGCCTGCTGAACCACGTGCCGCCACGGCTGCTCTCCGCGGCCGAGCGCTACCTCAAGGCCGTTCCCGGCGTGAAGGACCTGCTCTCCCGGGAGACAGGCTCGCTCCTGTCCGAGCTGGAGGGCGACCTCAAGCCCTACCGGGGAAAGATGCCGTCCTACGAGCGTCTGCCGCCCACCGGGCGCTCGCGCGAGGACGTGCTGCGTGAGCTGGAGGCTTTGGAGTCCCAGGAGGAACGCCGCTGGCGCGAGGGGCGTGTGTCCGGCGGCGTGTACAGCGGCGACGCGGAGCACATCGCGTTCCTCAACCGCGTGTACGCGCTCCATTCGCAGAGCAACCCGCTGCACGCCGACTTGTGGCCCAGCGCCACCAAGTTCGAGGCGGAGGTCGTGGCGATGACGGCGAGCATGCTCGGCGCGGACGCCGCGAACGCGGGCAAGCCCGAGGAGGCTCGTATCTGCGGCGCCATGTCGTCCGGCGGCACCGAGAGCATCATGCTCGCGATAAAGACGTACCGCGACTGGGCCCGCGAGACGAAGGGCATCACCCGGCCGGAGATGGTGGCGCCCGCGAGCGCGCACCCGGCCTTCGACAAGGCGGCGCACTACTTCGGCATCAAGATGGTGCGCGTGCCGGTGGGGCCGGATTACCGCGCGGATGTGGCCGCCATGCGCAAGGCCCTCAACCGTAACACCATCGTGCTCATCGGCTCCGCGCCAGGCTTTCCCCACGGCGTCATCGACCCCATCGAGGCGCTGTCGGAGCTGGCCCGCAAGAAGCGCATCGGCTTCCACACGGACGCGTGCCTGGGGGGCTTCGTGCTGCCCTTCGCGCAGAAGCTCGGCTACGACGTGCCGCCCTTCGACTTCCGGCTGCCGGGGGTGACGTCCATGTCCGTGGACACGCACAAGTTCGGCTACGCGGCCAAGGGCTCGTCGGTGGTGCTCTACCGGGGCACCGAGCTGCGTTCGTTCCAGTACTTCACGGCGACGGACTGGCCGGGCGGCATCTACTTCTCGCCCACCTTCTCCGGCAGCCGGCCCGGTGCGCTCATCGCATCCGCGTGGGCGGCGCTCGTGAGCATGGGGGAGCAGGGCTACCTGGACGCCACCCGGAGCATCCTGGAGACGGCGGCGGCCATCAAGCAGGGCATCCGCGCCATCCCCGAGCTGCACGTGTTGGGAGACCCACTCTTCGTCATCGCCTTCGGCTCCGAGTCCCTGGACATCTACAAGGTGATGGAGCGGATGAGCGAGCACGGGTGGAGCCTCAACGGCCTGCACAAGCCGTCCGCGGTCCACCTGTGCGTCACGCTGCGCCACACGCAGCCCGGCGTCGCGGAGCAGTTCCTGACGGACCTGCGGGACGCGGTGGCCCACGTGAAGGCCCACCCCGGAGAGAAGGGGACCATGGCGCCCGTCTACGGCATGGCGGCCAGCGTGCCCTTCCGCGGCATGGTGAGCGACCTGCTCAAGAAGTACATGGACCTGCTCTACAAGGTGTGACGGAAGCTGGAGGAGGCGACGGGATGGAGGTTGAGCGCGAGCGCTGGGGCCAATGCTCTCTGGCGCTGCCGGTGTGATTTCGATGGACGGCATGGTGCGCGCCCTGCGCACCTGCCCAGGTCGAGCTATGGCAACTCGTATGGAATGCCTTCGAAGAAGAACCTCCGCATCTCCTCTGGCGTACGCAGGAATGGGTTCGCTTCGTAGTCCAGTCTCTTGAGGAATGCGCCAATGAGCGCCGGCGCCATCTCGGGCTGAAAGTCGAAATCCGGATCGAGTGCCTCGCGTGGTACTGGCTCGCCCCGGGTGTCCCGTGGATTGAGCGGGAATCGTCGCTCCAGCCGCGCCATGATGCGCTCCTTCCACTCCTGAAATGGCGTTGGATCGGCCATGACGTGTGCTGCAAGATTTGCCAGGGATAGCGCACCGATGTCGGGATGGTCATCGTTTTCAACCCGAGTCGTGGTGTCAACCAGGAGCATCAGTGTAACCGCAATCGGCTTGCGGTCAGGTCCCCGCCACTCATCTCCTCGAGGCTCCAGGTAGTAGTTGGCGTATCGCGCATCGACGATCGCGGCCCACATGGCTTCAACGTAGTCGTCAAGGAAAGGTGGACTGGAGACGGGTCTGAAACGATGGAATATCCATTCAGCGCAAGAAACTGCGAATGCGAGTATGGCGCGCTGAGAAAGTCGCTCCAGTCGCGCTCGCTCTACCTTGTCGAGCGGGGTATAGGCCCGCTCGTACTGTTGGTCGTCCCAGGTGAACCGCAGGCTCCGGTCCTGGACCTTGGCTCTTTCGAGATAGGTCGGAACAGGGAGCGTCATGGCGTCTCAGGTAAGTTGAGATACGGGTTCCCCGACGAAGAGGCGGTCCGCAGATATTTTTCGAGTAGTTCCTGCGCTTGATCAGGATTGAAGTCGAAATCTGGGTCGAGGACTTCGCGCGGAACTGGCGCTCCCATTCCATCGCCTGCGAAGTAGGTTTCAAGACGACCGATTGCGAAGTCGAGCCACTTCATAAACGGCTTGGGGTCTGGAAGGACATATCGTGCCAAGAAAACAAGGTGGACCGTCTCCTCGGCCGGAAAGTCTCCGGAGCTTGCGAGCGAGAGGTTCTCCTTGAGCGTTCGAATCGCAAGAAACAGTGGGCGCCGCACGGGCCCCTTCCAGTCCTTCAGCTTGGCGCCATGTGGAATCTTCACGAGATTCCAGTCGATGACGCCAGCCCATGCTGCTTCAAGATACTGGTAGGGCATGGGGTCATCCGACAGCCCACTGAAGCGGTAGACGATCCACTCAGCGCACCCGATGGAGAGGGCCGCAATGCCTCGGGCCGTGGCCGCCCCGATGCGCTTCGCAAGGCGCGCATCGTCAAGGAACACGTCGGTCGTCTCGTCGTCCCATTCGTAGGTGATGGGAGCTGAAGGGGTGACGCATGCTCGGACATAATTCGGGAACGTTATGCTCATGGGATGGGTCGGTGAGGGTGTTATTCGGAGTATTCGTCACACCAGTCGGGTGTAATCGGCTTGCCCTTGTCGTTGCAGAGCTCGATTTCAAGACCTTTGTTCATTGCGGCGCAAATGAGCCGCTTGCAGTGCTTGCATGCCTCTGAGGACATGGTTCCCTTGGATTTGCGATGCCACTGAATGCGCATTCGTAACTTTCCTTTGGGTTTGCCGTCTGTGGCGGCGAAGATATCCTCGATGATCCGTGACTCCGTGTGGCTTGAGTGCGGCATGTTCGTTGTGAACTTGTATGCGAATCCTTTGATGTTCGAGTCGTACGACGTGATGATTCGCTTCCTCGTTGCGATTTCGGAATACTGAAGCGTTCCGACGCCTTGAGCCCAGCCATCCTTGTCGAGTTGACGGCTGAAGCCTCTGATTCCATAGCGTTTCCCATCGCTCGCATTGAGAAACTGGCCAGTGGTGAGTGTGGTGGCTTCTTCCAACTGGTCTTCGGTCGGCCCCCTGCCGGAGTCAGCATCCTTCCGAAGTTCGTCGTTTTCGACCTGAAGCTCATCGCAGGTCTTTTCAGGTGCTTCTCCTCCATCGAGGAACATGCTGCCGGTGTTGAGGGTGATGGCACCGTTGGTTGGATTCTGATGGTTGTGCGTCGTCAGGTCCATGTGACGGACGACGTTCTGCCCCTCGACCTTGACGTCGAACGACCAAGCCGCGAATTTCGTCTTCCCTGTGATGGTGTGACTGACGATGCCCCCGCCGAAGTTGCGCGTAGCCGCTTCGTTCCCTTTGCTCGTCTTGTAGACGGACTGGTTCTTGAGGCCCACTTCCTTCCCATTCACGGTGACGCTCTTGCTGCCATCGCCGGTGTCCGACGACGTTGCCGTGTTGGGGTAGGGGATGGGAATGGGACCGGTGGGCGGCCCTGGTGGAGAGAGGCACACGTCTGGCATGGCGGCAACGGACTTGTTGCCTGAGGCCTTCCCGGAGAGTTCACGGCCGTTTGCGAACACCTTGGTGCTCATCGTAGGCGGCTCCTTTCCTCGTATTTCACCACCAATGCTGCCCTTTCACCCTCGTCACTTCCAAAGTGGCATAGGGCTACGTCGCCGGGTGCGTAGCGTTTCTGTCCGGCATGCAGGGCCCATGCTAGGGCGCAGGGGCCGATGGCTGCTCCGACTTCGCCCACGTACTCGATGGGATGCCACAAGTCGAAGGGAACGTCCTTCGCCTGGCGTTGTAGTCGCGCCGCGACGAAGGCGGCCTCTTTAAACTTGTAGTGCTCGCCATTCAAGTCGGTGATGCGCCAAGCTACCTCGAAGAGGGTGAGGCCGGCTTCCTTGAGGGCGGCCTTGACGGCTGCGGTCAGTCCCTCACCACGAAGCGGTTCCTCAGAGTGGATGGTGGCGCGCTCATGTGCGATTCCAACGCCCATGATGCGCAGCTCTCCACCGGGCTGACGGCCCGAGGGCACCACCAGTACTGCTCCAGCTGCCTCGCCAGGGATGAAGCCGTTGGTATTATCTGGAGCAAGTAGGCGCCTGCGGCGGACGTATTCTTTCACCGTCTTGGGTGAGAGCAGACTGTCCACCCCAGCGATGATGCAGCAGGCTACTCGCTGCGTAGAATAGATACGTTGGACTTCCTGGAGCGCGAAGGCAATCGAAGTCTGCCCACGCCCAATCACCTGCGAGGCCGGGTGGAAGCGGACATCAAGGCGACTCTCTACTTCCGCCACCAGATGTTGCTCCAATCCTTCTGGCCGGAAGGGGCGCGAGATTTCCGAGACGCAAAGGAGGAGGAGAATGCTATCGGCGGCTGCAGGAGCCGCAGCATCCACGCACTCACCAATGGCTGGGGCAACCAGCTCCGCCAGCTTACCGAGTCCCTCCCACCATTGCGGCAATGCCACTTTTGCCGCCTTCAGATACTTCCCGGAGGGGGCGTGCCATAGGTGGGATTCCTTGATGCCGCTGAGGCCAGCACGAATGGCGGCCAACGAGGCAGGGGCGTTGAAGCCGACGGCAGTTACCAGGCCAGAGGCCTTGATGGCAAGACTAACCATGACGGCCGACCCTCCGCGCGCGAATGAGCGCGTCGATGTTGGGGTAATACGCCTTTCCAACGGCGTGGGCGCGCAGCCACCCGCGTGAGCGCCCTCCCACAACGACTTGCTTCATCTCGAATGCGTCCCGTCGTAATGGCCACGCGATTCGCCATGTAAGAAGGAGGTGACCGGCATCGGGCTCTACCAGTACTGTATCCAGTGCTGCATCGAGCTGCTTCGTTGGACCTTGGTGGGGAATGAGTGCCACTGGCACCCTGCGTTCTGGAAGGCGGAAGCGCAGCGTGCCATTTCGGGTGAGGTTGATGAGAGTGACGGCTTCTCCTCCTCGGGGATATGGCACCTGCTGGTCAATCGGGGCAGATTGGAAGTACCTGTCATCGAAGTCTTTGGGGAAGAAGGGGAGCCCCTCACTCAGCCAGCTCTCGTCGTAGGTGCCCGCGAAGGCGGCACGCGGCTGCCAGTTGCGACCCATTGCACCAAAGGCCATGGGGCGGTACGGGCCACGGGGGGAGGTGACGGGTGTTCGAATCTCCTCCGTGTTGGGCATGAGGACGCCATCCACTCCCTCAAGGTGATGCCGGAAGCCCCGGCCCACGGGGTTGAGGGGGAAGGCTCTGTGCTTGGAAGGATCATCGGGGCTGGTGTCAATCCCTCCGAAGGCGTTGTTGTAGCTGATGGGCAGCGAGATGAAGGGCTTGGTCTCCGAGGGGCGCGGGGCCCCCATCAGGCTCTTCCGCCAGACGCGCGGACCATGCACGGCGAAGGCTTTTGTCATACCCCCAAGGGAGAAGGAGACGGGCACCACCTGGGTGGGCTTGCCTCCTGGCGCCCATGCACTCCCGTTGAGGAGCACATCGCACCGGGGTTTTCGATGGGCGAAGTCGGCTTCATGTAGTGGCGCAGAGAAGCCTGGCTCCTCGGTGAAGGTGTCCGCCTCCACCAGTGGAAGTTGCTTCGATGCGAGCGGCGCTTCTTCCTCGCTCGTCGGTAGGCTGAAGGTGCCCTTCGCCACTACGACCAGCACTTCCCTCCCATCGGGTTGGAACCCCACCGTCCAGCCAGCGGAGAGAGGTGTCTCGTTCACGAAGTCCATGAGTCCAGCCTCCGTGCCTGGATGGGGCCTGGCGCTCGTACCTCGAAGAGGGACACATGAGGCTTGCGAATTCCCCATTCCAGCGCTGCTGCAGCACGCTGACGCTGGGTACCCTGCCGTAAGACGTCGCGAAGGTGAGCATCCGAGATGGGCTTCCCCACCAAGTAACGGGTGCCCCGCGAAAAGTCGCTCTGGTGGTTACGCCACCATGCGGTCACCTTCTCGGCATCAGGCCAGGGGAGGTCCTCCGATTCCTTTGCTATTGCTTCGTCTTCCTCGGTCCCATCTTGCTGAAGTGCATCGCCATCCAATTCCTCCCATGTCAGGTCTGCGCCGGTGAGAAGCGAGAATGCCTCGCCTGCCTCACGTGCGGCTGCCGGATCGTTCATCCATGCCAGCAGATCTTGCATATGCTCGGGAGCACCCAAAACGCCCGCTGCCATGGCCGCGAGCCGGCGAGTCTGAGGCGCTTCACGAAGCCTTGAGTACCACGCTGTTGCCTGCGATTGGGGCAAACAGCGTAGAGCCATGGATAGCGCTCGTCGGGAGAAGGGGCCTGCTGAGTTGCTGAAGTCCTGAAGCATCGATAGGGCAGGACCTGCGCGTTGCCCAAGGCGCACCAGTGTCCATGCGGCGGCGAAGCGGCACCTTTCATCCCCGTCCGTCAGTGCATGCTGGACTTTGGGGAGCAGGTCCGTTCGCGCCAGCAGCCCAACGCCCTCCATGGCGCAGGCCCGCAGCGGTGCGTCATTGTCGCTGAGGGCAGGCTCAAGATGTGGCCCCATGTCCCAACGCTGCGCACATGCACCTGCGACTCCAAGACGGCGCATCTCTGGAGTGCTTTCTTCCAGCAGCGCCTTCAGCACGGGGATAGCCTCCGAAAACGACAGCCAGCCCAGGGCGGATATCCAAGAGCGTTGCCATTCGGGCGCATCAAGAGCCAGCTTCACCACTTGCTCCATGCGTTCGCTGTCATGGCGCTCGCAAGCCAACACGCCCGCTGCAAAAATCTCTCCTGAGCCTGGGGTATCCAGGGCGCTCACGCACTTCTCCCAGCCCTTCTCGCCGGAGGTTCTCAGTCCATCGAGGTGCGCCTCCAGCCTCGCGTCCAGGAGGATAAGGTCCTTCAGTCGGTAGTTCGGAGCGATCACAGCCGTAGCACGCCGCGTCCACAGGAAAGCCGCTTCCGAGGCGTGTAGCTCCACCATCTCCTCATGGCAGATGGCTGAAATCTCTCGTGGCGCAAAACCTTTCCAGCGCCGTAGGGTGCGCTCCCCCTGCTCGGGGTGCAAGCTCGCTTGTAGGGTGCCGCTCACGAGTGCCCTCGTCCTGCTCTGGTATGCGCGAGTGGCTCTTCGCCGAAGTGCGTCGGTTCATTGGGCTTCGCCACGTTGTGCTCCCTCCGTCATCGACGTTTCGGCAAAAGGTGCCGTACGGTGAATGGACATGCTCTCGCATCGCGCCTATGTGAATGGGCCACATGCCCGATGCCGACGATTCCGAGTCAGGACAGCAGGCTCGAAACCAGCCAGTCAACTCCCTGAGCAGAGAAACTCGCCGCTGGTATGGTGCGGACAGGTATGGATTGGAGGGGTTGAATGTGCGCTCAATCTCATCCTACAGTTGTAGCTAGAGCTGTGCGCCGCGTGACCGGTAGTGGCATCGCGTTGCAACGGTTTGGTGGCGTCGCTAGTGACTCGGCTGGGAGACGCGTGCGACTGGCAACGCATGGTCACGCACATGGGCTTCGTTGCCCCCACACGCGGACTCCAGCCCCGAGGCCAAAGCCCGTTGCCGCATGCTTCGCGAGGGCCGGTATGGGGGTCGAAGCGGACGGTCGACCGAGCAGTCCTCCCGCCACTGCGGGCCCCACTTGGGGCTGGCCTGAAGGCTGGCGAAGCATCCTTCAAGCCTCCAACGCAGACTTCTTCAGCGCCCTGTCAGAGCGAGCGGAGCGCGATCTCCGTCAGCTCCGCGTCCGTCAGCACCAGGGGGTTGGCCTTCATGCTGCTGGCCACCTTCGCCTTCGCCACCAGCTCGGGCACCTGGGACTCCGTCAGGCCGTAGCGTCCCAGGCCCGGAATCCCGAGCGCGGTGCGCAGCGAGTCCACCCAGGCGACGGCGTCCTCGGGCCGCGCATCCGCCCGGCCCGTCAGCCGCGCCGCGAGCTCCTGAAAGCGCGCCGTCGACGGGTGCCCGGGCGCGCGGGCCTTCAGCGCGCGCAGGTTGATGTCCAGCACCGCGGGCAGCAGCGCCGCGCACACGGCCCCGTGGGGCGCGTCGAACATGCCGCCCGCTGGAGCGGCGAAGCCGTGGACCGCGCCCAGGCCCGAGTTGGCCAGGCACAGGCCGCCGAAGAGGCTGGCCAGGGCCAGGTCCTCGCGTGCGGAGGCGTCCGCGCCGTCCAGCACCGCGCGCCGCAGCGAGCGCGCCGAGCGGTGCATCCCCTCGCGGGCCAGCGCGTCCGTCAGCGGGTTGGCCCGCATGGAGAGGAAGGGCTCGATGAGCTGCGACAGCGCGTCCATGCCGCTGGACGCGAGCACGGCGGCGGGGGCTCCGGACAGCAGGTCCGGGTCCACCAGCGCCACGCGCGGCAGCATGTGGGGACTGCGGAGGCTGGCCTTCGCCTTCGCGTCCTTCGAGCCGAGCACTGCGTTGCGCGTCACCTCGGAGCCCGTGCCGGCCGTGGTGGGAATGGCCATGAAGGGCAGCGAGGGGCGGGTGAGCGGCTGGCCCCGGCCAATGACTTCCAGGTAGTCCAGCGGGTCGCCCCCGTTCGCGGCGAGCGCGGCCAGGGCCTTGCCGGCGTCCAGGGCGCTTCCACCGCCCAGGGACACCACCGCGTCGCAGTCCGCCTCGGCCAGCCGGGCGGCGCCCTCGCGCGCCAACTCCACCGTGGGCTCGCCGTCCACGGAGAAGACGTGCACCGCCAGGCCCTGGCGCTCCAGCGCTTCTTGCAGGGGGCGGGCGCGCGAGGTGTTCTTCCCGGTGACGAGCAGGACGCGGGTGCCCCCGAGGGCGCGCACGGCCTCCGGAGCCTCCGCGAGGCGTCCGGGACCGAAGAGGACGCGCGTGGCGGTGGCGAACTCGAACGAGGTGGGAGCGCTCACGGCGGTCACCATCCCGCGTCGTCGGGGAAGCGGTTGACGAACTTCCGGCTCGTGCGGGGCTCGGCCATCATCGGCGCCACGGCGTCGCGCCAGGTGAGGTAGTGCGCCGTCTCCTTGTGCGCGGCCGGCGCCTGCGGCGTGCGGTACGCCTCCACGAGCACGAAGCGGGTGGGGTCCTCCGCGTCCTGCATGACGTCGAAGCGGGCGACGCCGGGTTCCTTCACGCTTTCGCGCGCGTTGACCAGCGTGGCCTGCCGGAAGGCGTCCACGTGCTCGGGCTTCACGTGGACATGGACGTGGACGACGAGGAGGCTGTGAGACATGCCTGAAAGCTACTCCGGGCCGGGGCCGTGTGGGGACACGGCCGCCGGCCCGGGCGGGCAGGGCTGTCGGCTGCCCGTCAGTGGCTACGGGGCCTTGTAGACGGCCGTCGGGCTGATGACGTCTTCCAGCTTCCGGGCCATGGTCCACCCGTCGTGGTAGACGATGCCCACGGGCGACACCGTGTCGTTCCGGTACAGGCCCACCTTCAGGTAGTTGAGCTGGCCCTTGAACTGGGTGGCGATGTTGCGCTTGGGCAGCACCAGCTTGCCATTCATGTACAGCTCCACGAAGCCCACCTTGGAGTCCGGCGACCACTTCACGTGGAAGATGAAGTCCAGCCACTTGCCGCGCACCAGCGGCGTACGCCAGACGATGGTGCCCGGGTTGCCGCCGATGTTGAGGCGGATCTCCTCACCGTAGACGTAGAACTCCACCGGCGGCGAGCCGGAGTTGCCCTCGTGGTGCCACTGGGTGAAGAGCTGCCACGTCTTCACGCTGGGGAAGGAGGAGTCGAACATCGTGCTGAAGCGGTAGTAGTACTCGGAGCCCACGGGCTCGCGCGTCATGCGCACCAGCTCGTTGCGGTTGCCGCTGGAGTTGATGGGGTCGTCCCCCTTGCGCACCGTGGCCTTGAGGGCGTAGCGGCCCTGCCGCGTGGGCGAGGTCACCACCGCCAGCCGGTCCGCGTTCACCATCTGCGTATGGCTCCACTGGGAGCGGCTGTTGGTCTCGAAGTCGCCCACCCACACCACGCTGGAGCCCGAGCCCGGCCGGGGCTCCTCGGGGGTCGGCGACGGCTCCGTCGGCCCGGGCTCCGTCGTCGACGTGGACGCGCAGGCGCGCGCCTCGGCGATGCTGGCCCACTCGTTCAGGGTGTTGCTCTGGAACGTGACGCGGACGCGGCGCGTGGTGATAGTGGGGAAGCTGTATGTTTCCGCTGCCGTCGTCTTTCCGCTGCTCTTGCCCGAATAGACCTGTGTATAGGTATAGCCATCCGGTGAAACAGAGACGAAGAATGTATTGGAGCGGGTGTTTCCCTCGTGCCAGGCGACTGAGACACCGGAGACCTGCTTGAGGGAGCCCAGGTCGTAATCAATCCAGGAACCCCGGCCAAGCCGGCTCCAGCGGGTGCCCAGGTTGGAGTCCATGGTGTTGGCCGGGACGTTTCCGTCATGGCCGTTGGAAAGCACCGATTGGGCCGTCAGCGCGTTGCAGCCGGCGGTGGTCAGCGCCGCGGCGCTGACGTCATGGCTCTCGAGGCCATCGATTTCAATCGGGGAGACATCTTGCTCCGAAGGGGCGTCTTCGGGCGCACCGCAGCCACCGCTGCTCACGCCGAGCAGCGTTCCAACCAGCAGGAGGGTTTTCTTCATGGGGACTCTCTGAGAACTAAAGACAGACGGGGGGTGAGTCCGCTCCGTGGGGGACGGGCGGGAGGGGGTGTTTGGCTTTTCGGGTCGGCTTTCTCCAAGGTCACGGCGGGGGCTGCCGTGTCGAGCCCACAACGAGCATCCGTCAAAAGTATTTCGTATTCAACAGCTGAAATCGTGCCTGCTTGCTCTCCAGGGAGCAGGCCGGGACGTACCTTGTCGCTGTTTCATCTGGCGTGATTGGAATTGTCTGTCATTGTCAGATGCGGGGGCGTGAGACGCGCGCGGTGTGAGGCTTTCACTGCACTGCGCGCCTGGGGAAGCGATGCCGTCCGCTGAAGGATCGGCGCGCGCCTCACACCGCTCCACCCAGCAGGGAGGTGGCTTCGAGGTATGGGAGGGCAGTCCCCTGGCGCTCCCGGGCACGCCGGCGGGCATCTTTCGCGAGCTGCTCGACGCCACGCGGGCGCTGAGCCCTCCGGCGGGGACGGGCCGTGTGTCCAGCGCGGACTCGGAGCGAATCCTCTGGTTCCTGGAAGGCAGTGAGCGGCAGGGCGTTCCGGCGAGCCTCGTCCACGAGCGCACGGCGCTGTTCGACTCGCTCTGCCATGCGTTGATGCCACACCGGCGGCCTCGGCTGCTGGTGCTGGAGGACTGGCAGCAGGGGGACCCGCTCAGTCATGCGCTGGCGAAGGAGTTGGTGTCGCGGCTGTCGCATACGCCGCTGTTCCTGCTGGCGCTCCAGCGTCCTGGCGGCACGGCGCCGGTGCCAGCCGCGGCGGAGGTGCTGACGGTGGGGCGGCTCGGGCCCGCCGAGTCCGCCGCGCTGCTGGAGGGGCGATTGCGCGGGGCACCCCTTGCATCTCTTGCACGCGGTGACACTCCACGAGGAGCAGCCCGGACGGGCGGTGCCCCTCACGGGCGAGGCGGCGCTCGCGGAGCGCCAGGCGTTGCTCCCCGAGGCGCAACGGGCGGTGCTCGCGGTGGCCACGGTGCAGGGGCCGTCATTCCCCCGGGCGGTGTTGGTGTCCCTGGCGGGCGCGCTGGAGCCGGAGGTCTCCCAGGAGTGGCTGCGCCGGTTGTGGGAGCACATGGGGGACGCGCACCGGCTCGAGGGAGAGGACGCGGAGGCGGAGGTGGCGCTGCACGCCGCGCGGAAGCTGGACGGCGAGGGGCTGGCGTCGCCGCTCGGGGACCGGGCGCGGCGCTTGTTCAAGCTGGCATCGGTGATGCTCGCGCTCGGCCGGCACGAGGAGGTGCTGAGGTTGGACCGCGAGGGACGGCGCGACACCCTCGCCGCCGCGCCGCTGATGTCGGTGTCCATGGATGCGCTGGCCGCGTTGGCGCTGGCCGCGCTGGGCTGCTTCGAGGCGTCGCGCGCTCGCACCGTGCTGGCCCGTGAGCAGTTCCAACGGGTGCCCACGGAGGAGGGCCCCGAGAGGGCGGCCGTGGAGGCGTTGCTCCATCGCGCCATGGGCAGCGTGCAGCTCGGGCTGGGCTTCCCCGAGGCCGCCGCAACCGAGTACGCCCAGGTGCTGCGCTGGAGCGAGCGCGCGGGCGACACGTGGGAGCACGCCACGGCGCTGCTGAGCCTGGGGGACGCGTACTCGAAGGCGGGCGACCGGGAGCGCGCCGCGCACTTCTTCCAGCTCTCGCTGGAGCTCGACGCGCGGACGGGAGAGCGCCGGGGCATGGCGTACACGCACCATGGGATGGCGCTGCTCCACACGCGAGCGGGCGCGCCCGAGCTGGCGAAGGAGGACGCGCTGCGAGGGCTGCACCTGGCGTCGATACTGGAGGACCGGCGGCTCCGGTCGCTGCTGCGGTGTGTGCTGGGCCGGGCGCGGCTTCAGTTGGGGGAGCTGGAGGAGGCTGGCCGTCAGCTTCGGCTCGCCGCGAAGGATGCCACCGCCGCGGGAGCACGCCTGGAGCTGCTCCAGGCGGAGGCGTGTCTCCGGATACTGGAGGCGCGCCGGTGACGCCAGCGCTCCCGCTCAGGTCTTCCGTTTGAGCCAAGGCAGGCCATGGGAGAGGCATTCCTCGCTACCCGCGCGCGGTGAGGCATGGAATTGTCTCCATGTGATCGAGATCGACACCACCGAGGCATTCGAGCGGCACCTCGCGGCGGGCGTGGGGTTCGCCAACGTCATCATCCAGGGGCTGGATTTGCGGCGGTACACGCGGGAGCTGGCCTCCGCGGAGCTCGCGGGCGCCGTGTTCCTGGGCTGTGAGCTGGAGAAGGATGCGCTGACGGCCACCGTGGAGCACGGGGCCATGGTGTTTCCGCCCATCTCCGGCGTGCCCTATCTGCCCTACCGGGGCGGCCTGTATACGCCGGAGGAGCTGTACGCGGGCTTCGACCCGGCGCGACCGGAGACGTACGCGGACACGCCGGACGCGCGCATCTACGCACACTGGGTGGCGACCGGGCGGGGCAGTCCCCCCACGCTGCTGGAGGCGCTGGCGCAGCGCCTCCACGACCACTCCGTGACGGCGGCCATGGAGGCGCTGCTGTACCGCTCGGGCACCGTGCGCAAGGTGGTGGCCATCATGGGGGGCCACTCCATGAAGCGCGGCCAGCCGGATTACCTCGCGGTGGCCTCCCTGTCGCGAGCGCTCGCGCGGCGGGGCTTCTTCATGGTCAGCGGCGGCGGCCCTGGCGCCATGGAGGCCACCCACGTGGGGGCGTGGTTCGCGCGCCGCACGGAGTCGGAGCTGAACGACGGGCTCGCGATGCTCGCGCAGGCGCCCAGCTACACGGACCGGGCGTGGCTGTCGCGCGCCTTCGACGTGCGGCGCGCCTTCCCGCTGGGCGAGGACGACCTGCCGTACTGCGCCAGCCTGGGCATCCCCACGTGGCACTACGGGCACGAGCCGCCCAACCCCTTCGCCACGCACATCGCGAAGTACTTCGCCAACAGCGTGCGCGAGGACGGTCTGCTGACCATCGCGAAGGGCGGCATCATCTATTCGCCTGGCAGCGCGGGAACCATCCAGGAGGTGTTCCAGGACGCGTGCCAGAACCACTACAACTCGGTGGGCGTCATCAGCCCCATGATCTTCCTGGGAACCGAGTTCTGGACGCGCACCCGGCCCGTGTATCCGCTGCTGCACCAGCTCGCGCAGGGCTACGACTACGCGCGCTACCTCATGCTCACGGACTCGCAGGATGAGGTCATTCAGGCGCTGGAGGCGTATGACCGCGAGATGAATCCGCCTCGCTGAGCAGGCCCTGCGCACCAGCGCGTGCCCGGAGGCGGTGAGGCCACCGCTTTCGGGCCCCGGGAATCACCGGGTCTCACGCCTTCCGGTGGGCAGGCGTGGAGGCGGGGGCCCGGTGGGACGCCTGGAAGGGCACGCCAGGGGCGTTGTCGCTGTTCCGCGCGGCCGGGGCGGCGTATCCTCCGGCATCTCGGGAGGGAGTGCTCGGATGCGGCCCCGGGCCGTCTTCTTCGACTTGGATGACACGCTGATCGACCGCGCGGGCGCGTTCACGCGCTACGTGGACTCGCTCATCTCGCGCTACCCGGCTGCGTTCCCCGAGGCTCGCCGCGCCGAGGCCGTGGCGTGGCTGCACGCGGCGGATGGGCGCGGCGGCGTGTCGCGGAGCGCGTTCTGCCGACAGGTGACGGAGGCGTTCCCGGGCCTGGGGTTCAAGCCCGACGCGCTGTGGGAGGACATGGCCTCGCAGCTGCCCCGGTTCGTCCGCGAGGACGCGGGTGTCTGTGATTGGGTCGTCTCGGTGGCCCGGAGCAGGCCGGTCGCGGTGGTGTCCAACGGCTCGGCGCGGGTGCAGCGCGCCAAGCTGGCCCGCGCGGGGCTCGCGGACGTGCTGCCGGCTGTCTTCCTCTCCGGCGAGGTGGGCGCGTCGAAGCCGGAGGCCCGCATCTTCCAGGCCGCGCTGGCCCAGGTCGGGCGCCTGCCTGAAGAGGTGCTGCACGTGGGCGATGATGCCGAGCGCGACGTCGTGGGCGCCGCGCGGCTGGGGATGGCCACCTGCTGGGTGTCCCACGGCCGGCCGTGGCCGTCCGGGCTGCCGCCGCCGACCTTCACGGTGCCGTGCATCCCTTCTCGCATCGAAGACATCGCCGGAGTGCTCTCGCGATGGACATGAACGCGGTGGTCGGCACGCACGACCTGCTCTTCATCACCCTGGACACCCTGCGCTACGACGTGGCGGAGGCGCTTTGCGCGGAGGGCCGCACGCCGAACCTCACCGCGCTGCTGCCTGGGGGACGGTGGGAGCCGCGGCATTCCCCCGCCAGCTTCACCTACGCGGCGCACCACGCCTTCTTCGCGGGTTTCCTGCCCACGCCCGCCACACCCGGACGGCACCCCCGCTTGTTCGCGATGCGCTTCGAGGGCAGCGAGACGACGGCACCGGGCACCTGCGTGCTGGACGCGCCGGACCTCGTCACCGGGCTCGCGGGCCGCGGTTATCACACCGTCTGCATCGGCGGCGTGGGCTTCTTCAACAAGAAGAACCCGCTGGGCAACGTGCTGCCGGGCCTCTTCGCGGAGAGCCACTGGAGCCCCGAGCTGGGCGTGACGGACCCTCGCTCCACGGAGCATCAGGTGGCGCTGGCCGTTCAGCGTCTGGAGGCGCTGCCCCGCGAGCAGCGCGTCTTCCTCTTCCTCAACGTGTCGGCGCTGCACCAGCCGAACCGCCACTACCTGCTCGGCGCCACGGAGGACTCGCGCGAGTCGCACGCCGCGGCGCTGGAGTACGTGGACTCGCAGCTCCCGCCGCTGTTCGCCGCCCTGCGGCGCCGGGGGCCCACCTTCTGCATCGTCTGCTCGGACCACGGCACCACCTACGGCGAGGACGGCTTCACCGGCCACCGCCTGGCCCACCCGGTGGTGTGGACGGTGCCCTACGCAGCATTCCCGCTACCTCGAGAAACCGCACCATGACGCGCCTGGAGCAGATGCTCGAAGGGTCGCCCTACGTGGCGTACCTCTACGGCTACCCGCACAAGACGGCCTACCGGCCCTTCACGCCCGCGCTCTCGCTGGAGTCCGTCTGGGCGGAGGAGCGCCGCGACGCGCTGTTCCTCTACGTCCACGTGCCCTTCTGTGAGATGCGCTGTGGCTTTTGCAACCTCTTCACCGCCGCCGGGCCGAGGCAGGACGTGGTGGACGGGTACCTGGGGGCGCTGGCTCGCGAGACGCGGCGGGTGAAGGAGGCGCTGGGCACGGCGAGCTTCGCCCGGGCCGCCATTGGCGGTGGCACGCCGACGCTGCTGGACGCGGCGGGGTTGAACACCGTGTTCGACCTGGCCGAGGGCGTCATGGGCGCGGACCTGAAGAACATCCCCACGTCCGTGGAGGTGTCGCCGGAGACAGTGGACGCGCAGAAGCTCCAGGTGCTGCGTTCGCGCGGCACGGACCGGGTGAGCATGGGCATCCAGAGCTTCATCGAGGCGGAGGTGGCCGCGGTGAAGCGTCCGCAGAAGACGGCGCAGGTGGAGGCCGCGCTGGACCTCATCCGCTCCACGGGCTTCCCCACGCTGAACCTGGACCTCATCTACGGCATGGAGGGCCAGACGGAGGAGAGCTTCCTCTACTCGCTGCGCGCCGCGCTGCGCTTCTCGCCGGAGGAAATCTATCTCTATCCGCTCTATGTCCGGCCGCTGACCTTCCTGGGCAAGAAGGCGCGTGCTTGGGATGACCTGCGCCTGTCGCTGTACCGCGTGGGCCGCGACTTCCTCCTGTCACAGGGCTACTCACAGGTCTCCATGCGGATGTTCCGCGCGAGCCATGCTCCGGACGCGGGCGGCCCGGTGTACCGCTGCCAGGAGGACGGCATGGTGGGGCTGGGCTGCGGCGCGCGCTCGTACACGGGTGGGGTGCATTACTCGTCCGAGTACGCGGTGGGCTCGCGGGAAGTGCGCACCATCATCCAGTCCTACAGCGAGCGGACCGAGGCCTCCTTCGGTGAGGTGGGCTACGGCTTCCGCCTGGATGCCGAGGAGCGGCGCCGGCGTTACATGCTGTTGTCCCTGCTGGCGGACGGCGTGGACCTGTCCGCCTACCGTCTGCGCTTCTGCACCGACGCGCTGGAGGACTTCCCCGAGCTCGCGGAGCTGGAGGCCCACGGGCTGGCGCGGCAGGACGGGGGCTTCGTGCGGCTCACGCCCGCGGGTGTGGAGCGCTCGGACTTGATTGGCCCCTGGCTGCACTCCGAGCAGGTGCAGGCGATGATGAAGGAGTACGCCTGGCGATGAAGCTCACCGTGCTCTATCGGGGGCCGCTGTCGAGCTGCAACTACGGCTGCGAGTACTGCCCCTTCGGCAAGTGGAAGCACACTGACGAGGAGCTGGCCAAGGACCGCGCGGACCTGGAGCGCTTCGTCGCGTGGGTGGAGGCGCGGACTCAGGACAGGGTGTCCGTGTTCTTCACGCCCTGGGGCGAGGCGCTCATCTGGCCCTGGTATCAGCAGGCGCTGGCCCGGCTGTCACACCTGCCACACGTGGAGCGGCTGGCCATCCAGACGAACCTCTCCTGCAAACTGGACTGGGTGGCCCAGGCGCGCGCGGACAAGCTGGGCATCTGGGCCACGTACCACCCGGAGTGGACGAAGCGGCACCGCTTCCTGGCCCAGTGCGCGAAGCTGACGGCGCTCGGCGTGCGTCACAGCGTGGGCGTCGTGGGCTTCCTGCGCTTCGCCGAGGAGGCCGAGGCCCTGCGCGCCGAGCTGCCCCCGGACACGTACCTGTGGATCAACGCGGTGAAGGACGGGCAGGAGGAGCCGTACACGGCGGAGGACCTCGCGCGCTTCACCCGGCTGGACCCGCTCTTCCCGGTGAACAACACGCGCCACCCGAGCTTCGGACGCGCGTGCCGGGGAGGGGAGTCCGTCATCTCCGTGGATGGGGAGGGCACGGCGCGGCGGTGTCACTTCATCGAGGAGCCCATCGGCAACATCTACGCGCCGGATTTCGACTCCGCGCTGAAGCCCCGCCCGTGCGCGAAGCAGACCTGTGGCTGCCACATCGGCTACGTCCACCTCGAGTACCTGGAGCTGGACCGCGTCTTCGGCTCGGGCATCCTGGAGCGCGTCCCGGACGGATTCTCGCGGAGCGCTTCGCGTATCTCCCACTCGTAGACGGTGAGCCCGTCCCGGCGCAGGTTGGGGAGCAGGTCTCCGAAGGCGTTGGCCTCCAGGACGCGGTGTCCGGTGAAGTACTCCTCGTACATGAGGTCGATGCCCACATGCAGGCAGTCATGCGCGCGGGCCACGGTGCGGCAGCTCTCCAGGGCGTCCGCGAGCTCGTTCGCGGGCACCTCCGCGTGGAAGTCCTCCAGGTCCCCGCGCCAGCCGCCCAGGTGCAGGTTGGTGATGGGGCGCTGGCTCTGCCGCACCACGGTGAAGGCGGGCTCGCCCCGGACCATCAACACCCGGCAATCGAAGTAGTCACCCCCAAGCCGGGCCTTGGGAATCGCCCGCTCGACCTGGGAGCCCTCGTTGAGCAGGAACGTCAGGAGGTCGTCCACCTGCTCGGGCGCCTCGATGCGGCGCACCTTCAACGAGTTGTACCAGCCCGTCGGGGCCACCTCGATGGTGGTGGTCAGCGTGTCCGCTGAGCGGCCTCGCCGGAAGATGCCGAGGCACGACGCGGAGGAGCCACAGGACACCTTCACGAACACCTCGCGACAGTCCTCCTCCCGCATTCGTTGCCGGAGCGAGTCCACGTCCGTGACGCCGTCCAGCGGCTCGGGGACGGGGACGCCCAGCGCGGCGTAGCGCCGGGAGGTGATGCGCTTGTCGAAGAGGTCCGCGATGGCGGAGGGCTGCTGGAGGACGCGCCAGCGAGGATGCTCCGCGAAGATGGCCTCCAGCTCCGAGAGGACTCGCAGGAAGCCCAGGTGGTGCTGCCGGGGGGCGAGGATCCGGCCGTGGTCCACGGGCAGGCGGTCCACCTCCTCCGGCGACAGGACGGAGCAGCCCAGGCCCACCGCGTCCGGGTAGCCCCGCTTGAGCAGGGCCTTCTCCACCTCCCAGCTCTCACCGGTGGCGTCGATGCGGACCAGCGCCTCGGAGTCCGGCAGGTCCGCCAGCAGGCCCGGCGTCGTCAGCAGCTCCCGCCACGGCACGACGTGGGCGGGGGGAAGCCCCTGCCGCACCAGGGCCTCCTGAAAGAGGGTGACGCGCCGGTTCTCCGCGTTGCCGATGAGGATGAACGGCGGCGCGCCCTTCATGCCGGACTACTCGCCCACCGCGGCGTAGCGGTAGTCCTCTTCGTATTCGCGCTGGTTGCCCACGTTGGCGTGAGGAATCGCCTTGGGGAGCAGCGCCTGGCCCTCGTCCGTCAGGGTGTTCTCGGTGACGTCGAGCTGCTTGAGGTGGGCGAAGGCGGCCGCGTGGTCGATCAACACCTGCGCGCCCTCATCCGACATGGTGCCCATGGACAGGTCCAGCTTCTCCAACTGCGGCAGCACCTTCGCGGAGGGCAGTACCTTGCAGAGCGCGTCCACGAACTCGGCGTTGCGAAGGCCGAGCTGCTTCAGGTTCGGCAGGCCCTTGCCGTCGAGGATGGGCTGGATGTCCTCCACGCCGCCCTCCGCGCCGTAGTTCTCGCTGCCGAACCAGATCTCCAGCCGCTCCAGCTTCGGCCACTTCGCGTTGGCGATGGACTTGACGGCCGACAGCGGCAGGCCGCCCGTCTCCACCGTGAACTCGCGCAGCTCGGGCAGGTCGATGTCTCCCAGCTCCAGCGAAGCGCCGCGCAGCCGGAGCGTGCGCAGGTTGGGGAGCACCTTCAGCAGCCCCGAGATGTCCGACAGGTGCGTCCAGGAGATCTCCGTCTCGTCGGGGTACTCGAAGTCGCCGATGAAGAGGTTCTGGAGCGTCTTGGAGCCACCGGACTCCGTGAGCGCGCTGACGAGCTCGCCGTACTCATTCTCGCCATCGTAGTTCACCATGCCGATGGTCAGGCTGCGCAGGAAGCGGGCGGAGGGGAGGGCGAGCAACTGCCGCGCGGCCTCGGCGATATCGCGGCCGGAGTCGTAGTCCTTCTGAGCCAGTCGCGCGGAGCGGATGAAGCCCAGGTGCCACTGAACCGAGAGGTCCTCCGTCTTCACCGCGTCCGCCAGCTCGCCGAGCAGCAGCGACTGGTGCTTCTTGATGAGCGCGGTGGCCTTGCGCTTGAGGTCGCTGGCCTCGGTGCCGGAGGCCTGCGAGGCCGCGTGCTGGAGGGCGATGAGCTCGCCGCGCGGATCGCCCTGGCTCTGGAGCCAGTCGCCGTAGACGAGGTACGCGTCCACGTTGTCCGGGTCCGCGAGGATGGCGGCTTCCAGCTCGGGGTTGGAGGCGGCCTCGGCGCCTTCGTCGCCACCGCCCTCATCGTCCTCGCCCTTGCCTTCGATGACGTAGCCCTTCTTCTCCTTCTCGCGGACGAGCTTGTCGTACTCCTTCTGGGCCTCGGCGGGCGAGCCGAAGGTCTGCGTCTTCTCCTGGCCGTCGGTGCCGATGCGGCCCCAGCGCGTCGTGAAGCTGTTGCCGGAGAGGGTGATCTCCCAGAACTTGTTGGAGCTGCCTTCCTTGAACTCGTACCGCGGCATGGCCCGTCCTTCGTCCTTTGCGCCGAGCTGGGCGCGTGATGAGGTCGGACGCTAGAGAAGCCCTCGCGCAAGCTCAAGTGTCACGCCCATCCAGGCCGTCCATGGCTCGCTGGCGCCGGCCTCAAAGGAGGTCTCCGACTTTCTCGAATCCGGGACTTCGCGCCCGTCCCGGACGACTCGCAGGGACGGCGAGGGACCACCCAGGTCCAGCAGGTGCAACCCCACGCGTGGGGACGCATGAGGGAACACGCTCTCGACTTGACGGTCCGCGCCGAGCAGCACCACGTCCACACGCGCCCGCTTCGCGCCCAGCTCCGCCGAGGCCAGGACTTCCTCCCGCGTGGCGGCGGTGAGGACCTCTGCCGTACCGCGGGCCCGCCACTCGCGAAGGAGCAGCTCGCAGAGGCCCCGCTCCGCGTCCAGGGCCGCCGCGCCGTGGCCGGCGTGCAGGAAGACGACGCGGAAGAGGAGGTCTTCGCTGCCGAGCCAGAGCGAGAGCCGCCGCACGAGGCAGAGCAACAATCCCAGCGCCACCACCACGCGCTGCCAGCGGACGCCAGCGTCCTTCACGCGCGCGTCCACCAGCCCGGGGGGCAGTACGAAGGTGATGATGCGCCGGCGCCGCACGGAGATGCTCTCGTCGCGGGTGTAGTAGAGCAGCTCGCCCTCCACGTAGCGCATGTCGAAGAGGTCCAGGTCCGGCGCGTCCTCCATGTAGACGAGCTCGGAGGTGACGAGGTTCTCCAGGCTGCCGACGTTGGACACGGAGGAGAAGCCACCCAGCGGGAAGGCCGCTTCGTCCTCCAGGGCCGTGGGCACCGGGGCGATGCTCACCGGGCGGGCGCGCAGCCTGGGCGGCAGGGCTCGCGACAGGGCCTCCGCGGCCTCCACCGCTTGCTCCAGGGCCATTCGCTGCGCCTTGCCCTGGAGGTGCTCCAGGTTCTCCAGCGTGAAGGACTCCGCGTCCCCCAGCAGCGCGTGCGCGCGCCGGGCCGCGCCGGCCAGCGCTTCATAGCCTTCCGCGAGGCGCTCCAGGGCGTTGCCCGCTCCGGGCTCGCGCAGGACCGTGTAGCCGGCCTGGAGCAGCTCCGCGGGTGGGCGCTCCAGGACGCGCCGGGCCAGGCCGGGGCTCACCGGGTTCCCGGCCGTGAAGCCCATGCGCGCCAGCACCCGCGAGACGAGGAACGCGACGCCTCGGGGCCGGAGCGCTTCGGGCAGCCGCGCCAGGGCCGCGGACACGGCCTCCAGGTGGGGCTCGGCGGCCAACCGCGCCAGGACATGGTCGTCATACGCGCGCACCGCGGCGTGCAGCCGGGGCAGCGTGTCCGCAATGGGCGCCGAGGGCGCGAGCGGGAAACCGGAGACGAGCCGCCCGATGTCCGCGACCAGGGCCGGCGGGGGCAGGGTGGGTGACTCCGCGAGGGTCGCGAGGAGCCAGGGCGCCGCCACCGCCAGCGTGTCGCTCGTGAGACGCTCCTGTCGCGTCAGGCACAGGCCCGCGCACAGCCAGCGCTCCGTCTCCTGGGGACTTCCCGGGTCCATGCTCATCCGTGGCTCACGAGAGGCCCAGAAGCCGGGGCACCTTCTCCTCCAGCAGGTCGATCTCCTCGCGCGTCTCGCCCAGGTAGGCGAGCAGCTGGAGGTCCTGCCGCTCCACCGCGCCACCGTGGAAGATCCACGCCCGCGTGCGCAGCAGCCGGTAGAGCTTCACCAGCTTGCGGTCGCTGATGAACACGCCGTCCTCGCGCGTCAGCGTCTGCACCACGCGGCGGAACTCGCGCAGCAACTCGTCGCGGAAGAACAAGTCCCTGTCCTTCAGCTCGCGGCCGTCCGGGCCCACCTCGCGCCGCCCCATCATCAGCGTCAGGTAGCGGTGCGCCTTGAGCACGTCCTCCAGCGTGGCGTGTCCTTCCGCCCAGGGCTTCTGGTTCAGCTCCCGGTGCGTCTGCGACTCCAGGCCGGAGTCCAGCAGCTCCAGGAAGTAGCGGTCCTGCACGGGGCGGCACGCGGCCTTGAGGCAGAAGCGGTCCTTCAGCGCGCCCAACTCCGCGTGCTCGGGCAGCTCGTTGGTGGCGGCGAAGAGCACCTTCAGCTGCACGGGTTGTGGCACGCCGTCCTGGTAGAACTTGCGCTCGTTGATGACGGTGAGCAGCGCGTTGAGGATGGCGGAGCTGGCCTTGAAGACCTCGTCGAGGAAGACGAGCCGCGCGGTGGGCAGCTTGCCGCCCTCGCGCCGGATGTACCGCCCCTGGCGCAGCAGGTTGATGTCGATGGGCCCCAGCACCTCCGACGGCTCGGTGAAGCGCGTCAGGAGGTATTCGAAGTAGTCCTCATTGGGGATGCGCAGCGCATCTCGGAACTTCAGCACGAGGTCCGACTTGGCCGTGCCCGGGGGACCCACCAGCAGCAACGGCTCCTGCGCCACCGCCGCCACCGTCATCAGGTCCACCAGGGTCTGCTTGCCCACGAAGTGCCGGCCCAGCGCCAGCCGGAACCGGTTGAGGCGCTCGCGCAGGCCGTGGGCTTCGCGGGAGAGCGTGTCGAGCGTCAGCTCGGAGATGGCGGGAAGACTGCTCATGTGCGCTCCTCCAGCTCCCGGTGGATGCGCCGTCGCACCAGGAATTCGTCTTCGTCCAGCCAGCTCCGCGCGCGCTCGCCGGTGCTCTGCGCCACCTCCACGTGGCCCTGCACCAGCGCGTCCGCCAGCTCGATGACGGAGAGGCAGAAGTGGCTGTTGGTGTTGTAGCTGTCCGTCACGTTCGGCAGGCCTTCCGACAGGCGCGCCAGCCCCGGCAGCGCCAACTCCACGGGCGCATGGGCCAGCGCGCTCGCGAGGCTCCGGGACAAGGCCAGCCGCTCCGTCAGCGTGCCCTTCACCGCGCCCAGCGCCTCGAAGGCCACGTCGAACACCCCAACGGCCTCGGCCGTGCGCCCCAGCATGGCCAGTCCCGCCGCCACGCCGAGCTGCGCCGCCAGCGGTGTCCGGGGCTGGTGGAGGAGCCCCTGCGTCGCGTCCACCAGCTCGGCGGCTTGTTGGGACAGGCCCACCCGGCGCAGGCCGCGCAGGCCCACGCCGAGGATGCCTCGCGCCCAGGCGGGCGACGTTGGGGGCAGGTCCGAGAACGCCTTGCGCAGCCGCGCCGCCAGCGCCGTCGCATGGTCCGCGCGGCCGAAGAGCGCGGCCAGGGTGAGCGCGTCGCCCAGGAGCACCGCCCTGGCTTCGGCGGGGAGCGTGTCCAGCAGCGCGACGAGCCCGTCCAACACCGGGATGGCGCGCGCGGGCGGCACACGGGGCAGCGTGTCCAGCAGGCCGCCGATGAGGCGCTGCCGCTCCGGGAGGGGCTGAGCCGAATCGCCGGCCCGGCTCGCCAGGGACTCCACCCGCGCGGCCACCTGCGCGGGGTCCTTCAGGTCGCGCAGGGCGGCGAACTCCTCGCCGCGCAAGTCCCTGCCGCCGCGTCCGAAGGCCCTCGTCGGGTCGAGCCGCTCGCTGGGCTCCAGCAGCGCCGATGCCTGACGCAGGCGGTCCACCTTGTACCGCTGGAAGGTGTTCAGCGCGTTCAGCTCGGCGGCGACGTCGGGTGGCAGCGGTGTCTCGGGAGGCTGGCCTTCCAGGGCGTGCGCCACTCGCGCACCATAGGCCCGCGCCAGGAAGCCGTGGATGACGTCCTGCGTGTCCACCGCCGCCGTCGCGGCGGACGCCAGCGCGCGGGCGCGGTCCGCCTGTCCCAGCCGCGCGAGCCCCACGGCGAAGACGAAGCGGACATAAGCCAGGGTGAGGCCGGGCTCCGCCTCGATGGAGGAGCGCCGCCGGGAGGTCGTCTCGAAGCGCTCCAGCAGGGACTCCAACTGCGCCACCACCCGGGGCGCGTGCGCCACGTCGGCGCCGCCTCGCAGGAAGCGCGGCACGTCGCGCGAGAGCGACAGGCCCCGCTGGAGCGAGTCCAGCAGCCGGTCTCCCGCCCGCGCCAGCCCCAGCGCATCCCCACCCGCGAGCGTGTCGAGCGCTGTCCTCGCGAGCCAGAACGCGCGGACGTCCAGCTCCGCGTCATGCCGGTCCAGCCACCGCTGGAGCGACGCCACGTCACCGGGCGCACTTTCGTCGGGGTCCACTGCCGCGCACACCAGGCTGCTGGCGACGCAGCGCACGTCATCCCCCGAGGGCGCGGGCAGGGACAGCCGCTCGGCGGTGGACGTCCCATCCGCCTCCGCGCCGGCCCAGCGTCGCGCCAGCTCGGCGGCTGTGGCACCGGACGCGGACCACAGCGCGTGCGTCCAGCACAGGCCTGCTTCCCGCTTGCGTCCCAGCTGGCCGTTCAGCTCCGCCATGCGGACCCAGAGCTCCTGCCGCTGGGGTGAATCCGCGGGCACCTCCAGGGCGAGGAACGACCTCTCCAGCGCTCCCAGCTCCTCCTCGACCACGCTCAGCTGCGAAGGTGTGAGCGGCGCCATCCGCGTCCCTGACTGCGAGGGCTGGGTGACACGGAACGCGACGATGGGCGGAGGGCTCGCGGGCGCCTCCGGCTGGGCTGGGGCCGTGCGATGCGCGCGGCGAGCACCCCGGGGGCCCCGCTCGTCCTCGTCGTCGGACGTCATGGCGCGCGCCGCCGCCTGCCACTCGCCCTCCGTGGCCTCGAAGGCGGCGAAGTCGAAGGTGGCGCGCCGGACCCAAGGTGTGAGCGCCTCGGCCCCCGTGTCCACCACGTAGTCCACCCACGCGTCGAGCGGGTGGAACGCTGACTCCGGCAGCCGCTCCGCGCGGAACCCGCCGCCGCCCGTGGGGTGCAGCCACGTCACCGTGTCGGGCTGGGGCAGGAGCAGCGCGCGGAGCCGGTCCCTTCGCACGGGGGGCTCCAGCAGCCCGTCACACGGAAGGAAGAGGTCCGGGAGCTGTGGCAGCGGCGCGTAGGCCATGCCGGAGAGTCCCAGCTCCGGAGGCCGCTCACGGCCGGCGCGTGCTCGCAGCACGATGCGCGGCGCCTCTGACGGTCCGGACACCGCGAAGCGAAGCTGCGCGAGCAGCGGCTCCGGCAGCGTGTGGACCAGGGACTCGACTTGGACGAGCGCGCCCTCCCGCAGCACCCAGAGGCTCGCCGGCTCTGTCCGCGCGGCGCGCGTGAGGCGCAGCGGCACCGTGAGCCGGTCCGGCATGGGCGCGGGGGCCCAGTCCTCCGCGGGCGCTGGGAGCCGCAGGTCCGTGTGCTGGTACAGGTCCGTCCACGGGCCATCCGGCGCGGTGAGCCATGGGCCTTCTCCCTGGATGAGCAGCAGGGTCCCCGGCGGCGCCTGCACCGTGCGGGCGAGCGGGTGCGTGAAGCCCACCTCCAGCCAGACGGAGTGCTGCCCGGGGACTGCGGGGGCAAAGGCGCGCAGGGGCCCCGTGGGGTCCAGCGCGTGGGTGAGGGTGAAATAGGGCGGCGCCACCGCGCGCAAGAGGGCGCGCTGGTCCTCATGGTGCGTGGACCGGGCCAGGCACACCTCCTGCCGATCACACCCCAGGCGCAGCAGCTCGCCCGCCAGGGGCAGCAGGGCGTCTGCGCTGGGAGGCAGGAACAGCACCGGCCCGGTGGGCGCGCGCTCCAGCGGGACGCGGCGAGCCTTCACGAGCTCCGCCCAGCAGAGGACCGGCGTGGCGCCTTCCTCGCGGGGGCGCTCCGACTGGACGCCGAGGTGCGCGAGACGCGCGAGCGTGTCCCTTCCGGGCATCACGCCGGGGATGACGTGGAGCGCGCCTTCCGGTGTCCGGTGGAAGCGCGCGGGGGAGGCCTGGACTTCGGCGGGGATGAGGCCGGAGGTGAGCGCCAGCTGGAGCGCTCCCTCGCTGGTGAAGACGAGCATGGACATCAGGCCTTCTGGCCGGCCTTGCTGGAGGCTTCCTCGGCGGTGGAGGTGGGCTCGGCCGTCTGCCCCGACGGCGCCTCGCGCTGGACGATGACGCGGCCTAGCTCGGAGGCCTTCAGCGTGCCGCCCTGGATGAGCGAGTCCACGAGGCGGCGGTGCTCGTCCTCGTGCTCCATGGGGAGCGCGTCGGCGTCGCTCTCGTACTGGATGATGACGTCCTTGCGGCCCGTGGCCGGGTCCACCTGGAGTCTGAGGATGAGGCTAGCCAAGTGCGGGCTCCTTCCGGGGCACGGCGGGCGCGGGGACCAGGTGCGTGAAGGACTCGCGGTCCAGCACCTTGCGTTCGATGAGCAAGTCCCTCATGGCCACGAGCAGCTCCTTCTCCCGCTGGAGGATATCGCGCGCCCGGGCGCGCTGGACGGACAGGACCTCCTGCATGGCGGCTTCCAGCGTGCCGCGCGTCGCATCGGACAGGGCATGCCGGTCCGCCTGCCGTCCCGGGGCCTCGTAGCGGCGCACGGGCACGCCGTCGCCGCCCATGCCGAGGTCCTCCACCAGCTCACGCGCAATCTCCGTGGCGCGCTCCAGGTCGTGCGCGCTGCCCAGCGAGAGGTCATCCAGCAGCAGCGCCTCCGCCTCCCGGCCTCCGAAGAGCATGCAGATGCTGTCCAGCAGCTGGCCCCGCGTGACGACGTACCGGTGCGCCGGGTCCGCGTACTGCACATGGCCCAGCGAGCCCGCCAGGTCGCCGCGGATGCTGATGCGGTCGATGGCCGGCGCGTGCTCGCAGAAGAGCGCGCAGACGGCGTGCCCGGCCTCGTGCGTGGCGACCACACGCTCCTCCTGGGGCGTGAGCTCGGGCCGGTCCAGGAACTCCGTGAGCGCGCGCTCCACGTCCACCGCTTCGGTGGGGCCCTGGCCGCCTTCGCGCAGCCGTCGCCGCGCGAGCGCGCGGCACAGCGCCTGGAGGTGGTCGCCGGAGAAGCGCGTGCCAGAGCCCTCCACGCGGTCGCCCGTGCGCTTCACCGCGTAGTCCATGGCCCGCTCCGTCATCGCCAGCCCGAGCTTCTGGTCGTAGATGGACAGGATGGCGCGCCGGTCCGTGCTGTTGGGGTAGGGGATGCAGAGCTGGAACTCGAAGCGGCCGGGGCGCAGCAGCGCGGGGTCCAGGGACTCCACGAAGTTGGTGGTGCCCACCACGAAGACCAGCTCCTCCTTGCGGAAGCCATCCATCTCCGTGAGGAGCTGGTTCACCATCGAGTGCTCCACCCCCGAGCCGGTGTACGTGCCGCGCGCCGAGGCGAAGGAGTCCAGCTCGTCGAACACGATGATGCTGGGCGCCGCCTGCCGGGCGCGGACGAAAATCTGGCGGAGGTTCTCCTCGCTCTCGCCCACCCAGCGGCTCTTCAGCTCCGGGCCGCTCACCACCTGGATCGCCGCGCCCAGCGCGGAGGCCATGGCCTTGGCGAAGAGCGTCTTGCCGGTGCCGGGAGGGCCCCAGAAAATCATGCCGCGCGGCAGCAGCGACTCCACGCGCTTGACGGCCTCGGGGTCGCTCAGCGTGTCCTTGTGCGCCAGGACGTCGAGAATCTCCTGCTGGAGCCGCTGCTTCACCTTCCCGTAGCCACCGATGTCCGCGTGCAGCTCCAGCTCCGGCACGCTGAGCGTGCCGGTGAGCGTGGCCGAGCGCAGCTGCGCATAGGCGGGCTTCGGGTCGGCGGGGTAGTCCTCTCCGGTCATCGCGCCCAGCAGCCGCCGCAGCCGCACGGCGTTGACGCCGGAGACGTGCTTGTAGAGCGCATAGGGCTGGAGGCCCCGGCCGAACTTGCGGCACTCGCGCTGGGTGATGAGGTAGCGCAGCCGGTCCCGCCCCACGCCGAGGATGCTCTCCTTGTGGGGGAAGAGGTTCTCGATGACGCGCGGCACGGCGAAGGACGGGTCCTTGAAGCCGACCCAGACCATCTCCGGGTTCTCGTAGAGGAGGGGGATGACCTCGCGCGCCTCGCTGGTGAGGCCGCCGTTGCTGGTGGTGAGCAGGTCCAGGTGGGGCAGCACGACGATGCGCTCGCGCACGGCGCCGCGCACCGCGTCCCGGAGCTGCGCGATGAGCGTGGCCATCATCGACGGCGTGGGCATGCCCGGGGGCAGCTCCTGGGCGGGGCGCCCATCCAGGTAGAGGAACTGCTTGCCATCCTTCTTCAGCCTGTCGCGCAGGCACTTGTAGAAGTAGGGCGTCAGCTCCTTGTCGGCCTCCACCATGACCGGCAGTCCGCGCAGCAGCGCCTCGCACACGCGGTTCAGCTCGGCGGGATAGGCCGCCTCGACGGCCGCGAAGGGGGACAGCTCGGTGGGCAGGGCCTCCTCGGGGATGCGCTGGCTCATACGCGCACCTTGATGGTCAGAGAGCCCGTCGCCGCGTCCTCATGGACTTCCTCGACGGTGCCGAGCTGCCCCGCGCGCACCTTGAGCGCCTCCGCCGTCACCTTGTTGGAGATGGCGTCCAGCTCACCCTTGAGGTCGCGCAGCCGCCCCTCCAGCTTCCGCGTCAACTGCTGCCGCAGCTCGTCGGTGGCCACGCCGGCCGCGTCCTCCAGCTTCGCGCGCGCCAGGTCCTGGGCGCGAAGCTGCGCCTGCTCCATTTCCTGGCGGCTCTCGACGCGCAGCGAGCCGTGCGCCTCCAGCGCCACCTCCTGCTCGCCGCTGAGCGTGACGCTGACGTCGCCCGTGGTGACATCGATCGCGATGCGGACGCCGTCCGCCTCGGTCCTCTGGGCCACGTCACCCTCCCGGGTGAAGCCCCGGGTCGCCAGCTCCGCCGCCAGCAGTCCGGCCAGCTCCTCTCGCGACAGCAGGGGCAGCAGCTCCAGCCTGGAGCAGAGGCCGTCCTCTGCCTGGACCACGCGGTTGAGGGACTCGGAGACGGAGACTCGGTAGGCGCGGCTCATGGGGCGCTCCCGGTGGAAGGGGGTGGAACAGGGGCAGCGCCACTGGCGCTCGTGAGGGCGGTGGACAGCGCGCGGGCATGGTCCTCGGCGCGGCGGAAGCCCGCCTCTCCGAAGGCGCTCCATTCGGACAGCAGGTGCTGGGCGCTCTCGTAGCCGTCGTCGAAGAAGCGCACCGCGCGGTGCTCCGCGTCCCAGCGTGCCAGCCGCCCCAGGGCCCGGAGGAAGGCGGCGGCGGCGCGGGCGGCGTCGGCCCGTGACGACAGCGACGCGGACGCGGGCAGGCCCTCCACCCAGCGCGACGCGGGCTGTGCCAGGAGCGGGCGCGCCGCTGCGAGGAGGAAGCCCGCGAGGTCCCGCCGGCCCGCGGCGTCCACGGCGTCGAGGAACGTGGACAGCACCGCCTCCTGCGCGGTGCCCAGCGCCAGCGAGTCGGCGGGGGAGGCGAGGCCTGGCTTGGACTCCTCCAGCGCCCGCCACCGCCGGGCCAGCTCCAGCTGAAGGCCCTCCAGCAGCCACGCGCCGTCGGCCAGCAGCGGTGCGAAGGCGGTGGCGTCGAGCGCCGGAGGCGCCGACCCGAACTGCTCTGGGAAGCCCAGCCAGCAGAGGGCGGCGCGGCGGAAGACGGGCTGCGCGCCCAGCGCCGGCGCGCAGGGCGTTCCGGCGACGAGCCGGCAGCAGAGGAACAGGAAGAGCTCATCGGCGGGCGTGGGCGTCCCCTCCACGTCGAGCGGCATGGCGCCGTGGATCACCAGCGGTTGTTCGAGCAGCCAGCGCAGGACATGGAGGGTGAGCGGCGAGAAGTGCAGGGCGGGCGGCGGGTGCCGCTCCCAGAGGCGGCCGGACCGCGCCTGTCCGTCGCGGACATCCCGCTGCGTCCGCCACCCGCCGCACCGGGCGAGCGCGAGCATGCTGCCCTTGGCCAGCGTGTCCCGCAGGACGTGCAGCGCGCCGGGGCTGAAGCGTGGCGGCACCAGGTGCCGGCCGCGGAGCAGGTCCTCCACGGGGGCGTACTGGCCCAGGCCGGCGATGGCGCGGGCGAGCGTGAGCAGCTCGAACTCGGACGGGGCGACGCGAGTCATGGCCGGAGCGCGTTGGCGAGCGCGGGCCACCCGTTGATGACGAGCCGTCCGCCCACGAAGTGGACCTCCGCCGTGTTGGGGGCGGTGAAGCACGGGGCTTCCGGCGCATAGCGGCCGGTGAGGAAGTGCATGACCTGGTTGCGCGAGCCAATCCACCGCCGCGACGTCTCGGGCTGGTCCTTCTCGAAGCGGCCGTCCACCAGCAGGTCCACCGTGGCCAGCAGCCGGTCCACGTCGGCTCGGCCCAGGGCCCTCAGCTCCGCGAGCGTGTAGCCGGTGAAGACCATGACGCTCAGGCCGGCGGCGCGGACGCGCTCGCACAGCGCCGCGGCGGGGCCGGGCTGGGAGAAGGGCTCGCCGCCCAGCAGCGTGAGCCCCTCGATGCCGGGCGTGCCCAGCACCTCCGTGGCGAGCGACTCCACCGTCTCCTCCATGCCGCGCCCGGCCGCGAACATCTCCGGGTTGCAGCACCCCGGGCAGCGCAGGGGGCAGCCCTGCACCCACAGCGCGAAGCGCGTACCGGGCCCCTCCGCTTCCGTGCGGGGGACGCGCTGGGCAATTCGGAGCGTCGGGCTGGGGTGGGTGGAAGTGCCGTCTGCGGTGTCCATGGGAACCCGCCACAGCATGCCAGGAGCGGCGCGCCCCTGCTCGTGGGTTGCTTCCGGGATAGGCATCGTTCATGACTTACGCCTACATTCCAGGGAAGTGATGGCTGGCGAATCTTCCCGAGCCGCAAATTGTCAGCACCGCTTCATCCCTGAAGTAGAGTGTGGTTGCCATGACGCGGCCTGTGTCCGCCTACGCCCCTCGAAGCGAGCGCAAGCCGTTGTACGTGAAGGTGGTGACGCAGCCCGCGCTCCATGGGTGCTGGGCCGTCAACATCAGCGAGACCGGTATCGGCCTCATCGCCACCCCGCACTCGGCCTTGGAGGGGCCGCGCGAGGGCGAGGACGTGGAGCTGTCCTTCTCCCTCCCGGACTCGGGTGAGCACATCCGCGTGCGCGGCGTGGTGCGGTGGCGTCATGAGGCGTCCGGCGCGGTGGCGGCGCTGGGGGTGAGCTTCCGCGCCTTCGAGGACTCGGCCGGCGTGAAGCTGGCGCGCTACCTGGCCTCGTCCCACATCCAGGTGGTGGTGGCCTTCGCCACCGAGCAGGAGGCGCGCGCCGTGAGCGCCGCGTTGGAGGGTGTGGCCAAGCTCCACTTCGCCGCCGTTCCCGCCGAGGCGCACGCGCTGGTGACGCGCGGAGACGCGGCGTGCCTGGTGGTGTGCGGTCAGGACGAGGAGCAGGCGCTCGCGTTGGTGGAGTCGCTGGCCGCCCGGCGCGCGGACGCGGACCCGTCGGGCGGGGGCCCGCCCAGCGACCTCGCGTCTCGAATCGTCTACTGCGCGCCCGCCGCGCCGGAGCGGCTGGTGGCCCTCTTCAACGCCGGTCGCATCTTCCGCGCGCTCGGCCCGTCTCCCACGCGCGAGGCCCTGCACCATGCGGTGCTCCAGGCGGGCCGCGAGCACGGCGTGCGCACCGAGCAGTGGCGCATGGCGCTGGAGCTGGAGCGCAACCTGCTCCGTGAGCGCGCGCTATCACAGGTGCTGCCGCCCGCCCCCGGCGTTCGGGGCAGTGAAGAGGTGGGCTTCCGCAGCGCGGCCATGCAGCGGGTGATGGAGCTGGTGCGGTTGGTGGCGCCCCACCGCGTGGCGGTGCTGCTCCAGGGCGAGACGGGCACGGGCAAGGAGGTGCTCGCGCGCATCCTCCACCGGCTCAGCGGCCGGGGGGACGTGCCGCTCGTCGTGCAGGACTGCGGCGCCCTGACGGAGACGCTGCTGGAGAGCGAGCTGTTCGGCCACGTGAAGGGCTCCTTCACGGGCGCGGTGGCGGACCACCCGGGGCTCTTCGTGCTCGCCAACGGCGGCACCATCTTCCTGGACGAAATCGAGAACACCACCCCGAACCTCCAGGCGAAGCTGCTGCGCGTGCTGGAGACGGGGGACGTGCGGCCCGTGGGCGGCACTCAGGTGCGTCACGTGGACGTGCGCGTGGTGGCCGCCAGCAACAAGGACCTGGGGGAGGAGGTGCGCGCCGGCCGCTTCCGCGCGGACCTCTTCTACCGCCTCAACAGCTTCACGGTGGACATCCCCCCGCTGAGGGACAGGCCGGAGGACGTGCCGGAGCTGGCGCTCTACTTCCTGGAGCTGTTCAACCGCACCCTCCGCCGCTCCGCCAGCGGCATCGCGCCGGACGCGGAGGACGCGCTGCGGGCCTACGCGTGGCCGGGCAACGTGCGCGAGCTGCGCAACGTCCTGGAGCGCTCGGTGCTGCTGTCCCGTCCGGGGGAGGTGGTGTCGCGGCGGCTGCTCCCTCCGGCGGTGGGGGCCATGCTGCCGCTGCGCAACGAGCCCAGCGGGGACGGCTCACTGCGCGCGCGGCTGGAGCGCGTGGAGCGCGAGCTCATTCGCGAGGCGCTGGAGCGCCACGGCGGCGTGCTGCGGCGCGCGGCGGTGGCGCTGGGCATGGACCCCGTGACGCTGGGCCGGAGGGCCCGGCGCCACGGGCTGTGGAAGGCGGAAGGCTAGGCCCGCCCCTCAGTGGGCGCGAATCCACTGGAGCATGGGCTTCCAGACGCGCGCGCGCGCGTCATCCGCCAGGAAGAGGTCCGCGTGGCCGTAGTCCGCCGCGCGCTCGGGCGCCGGGCGAGTGCCCGCGATGTGGATGGTGACGTCGCGGCTGCCCAGCAGCGACACGCTGTGCTCGCCGTAGCGGCCCACGCCACCCGCGGCGCCCACGTACAGCACCGGCACCTTCACCTCGTGCAGGCGGTCATCGTAGGGCACGTCGATGTCGCCGCACGCCCACGCCTCCGTCTCCACCACCTCGTTGATGCTCTGGTACGGCGCGGCCCGCTGGCCGAACTCGAACATGTAGCCTTCCTGGGTGAAGGAGAGCTGCTCCGGCAGACCCAGCGCGTCCGGCGAGCTCCCCATCAGGTGATAGGCCGGGACGACGGGGTTCAGCGGCGCGAAGAGCACGCTCGTCGCGCCCGCCGCGACGACGGCCAGCTTCCGGTTGCTCGGGCGGCCCGTGCCCGGACCGAAGATGTCGTCCAGCACCAGCGGGGACGGCGCGTTCGGCACGAGCGCGGCGAGCTGGCCAATGGCCTGCAACATGACGCCGGGCGCCGGCCCCAGCAGTCCACCCTCCAATTGCCCTTCCTGGCGGGCCTCGCTCAGCGCCGCGTAGCGCTCACATGCCCACTGCCGCTGCTCCGCGTCCTGCGGCGAGAAGCGCACCGCCATGTCCACGGGGATGAACCCGTCCACGTTGCGCAGCACCTTCGGCAGGCGCGCTTCCTGGTTGAGGTACGCGTAGCCCACCACCGCGCCGCGGCTCCAGCCCAGCAGGTGCATGGAGCCCGCGAGGTTGCCACCCGCCAGCCGCATCAGCCGCGCGAACCCCAGGCCCACGCCCACGTCCGACGCGTGTGTTTCCAGCGTCCAACTGCGCATGAAGAGGAAGTTCCGGGTGTCCGCGGGGACTCCCGCCCACCGCAGGTCGATGCCCCACACGTCCACGCCCTCCTGGGCCAGGTACGCGGCGAGCGACTGCTCCGGCGGGACGAACGCCGAGCCGATGCTGGAGAGGAACGCGGCCTCGAAGCCCCAGCCGTCGCCATGCACCATGAACACCGCCCGCGCCGCGCGCGACGGCCTCCCTGGCCTGTCCTCCCTCACCACCCGGTGCACGGTGATGACGTCGTGCTCGCCGGACCCCACCCGCAGGCGGTAGCGGTAGTGGGCCACGTTGCCGAACAGCGCCTCGCGCCCGTGGACTCCCGGAGCGCTGGAAGCCAGGCGCGCGGCGCCGTCATCCGCGCCCGCGTCGAGCAGCACCGCGCCCTGGAGGGCGGCCGCCCGTGAAACAGCCTGCCGAAGGTCGTCGGAAGGGGCCGCTGCCGCGGGGGCCGCCAACGACAGACATGCCAATGAGACACAGAGGAACAACACGGAACGCATACAGACCTCGGAGCCGCTGAAGGGGGACGAGGGAGTCGAGTGACGGCCGGCCCATGGATTCCCTCAGACGTGTCGCCCCCCGAGCAGATTCCACGCCAATCACTAAACCCCTGTAACTCCTGGAGTGTCATCCAGGAGGGGACTTCATGGGTGACGGCCACTCTGGATCGAACCTCTGACATCCCCTGTCGGGTGGCTCACTTCCACGAGTGCTTCATGGGTGAAGCCCGCGCGTCACCGGTGCGGCGCCCTCTCCGTTCCGAGGAAACCGTCAGGGGATTGATTCAAAGGGAGTGGCGATGATTGCGCGCAAATGACCACAAGCGTGCAGAACGAGCAAGAGCAGAATAGTACTTCAATGACAGCGGACTGCCCGGGTCCGGACGGCACCAGGTTTGGCGGGGCGGGGTGATGAACACACGCCCCATGGGGCTCTCGCTACCCTCCTGGGTGGGGCGCAGATGGGTGTCTGGCTCCAACGCGGGACGGCCCATGGTCGAGCAGCGATTCCAGCGCAATCTGGGCGTGGTGGACGAGGCGACGTTGGACACGCTGTCACGCACGCACGTGCTGGTGGCCGGCGTGGGCGGGGCGGGAGGTCAGTGCGCGGTGGACCTCGCGCGGCTGGGCTTCGGGGGCGTGACGCTGGCGGACTTCGACGTCTACGAGCGCCACAACATGAACCGCCAGGTGGGCTGCTTCGAGAGCACGCTGGGCCACGCCAAGGTGGAGGTGGTGGGGCGGATGTGCCGGGACATCCACCCGGCGCTGCGGCTGCGACAGGTGCCGGAGGGCATCACCGCCGCCAACGTCGAGGACGTGCTCGACGGCGGGCACGGCGGGGCCCCGGTGGACTACGTGGTGGAGGTCATCGACATCGCGGGCGCGCGCGAGAAGGAGGTGCTCCACCGCGCGTGCCGCCGGCGCGGCGTGCCGGTGATGACGGGGTTGATGCTGGGCTTCGGCGCAGCGCTGCACGTCTTCCAGCCGGACGCGCCGCTGTACGAGGACCTCTACATCCTCCCGGATGGCCGCATCGACCTGCCGGCCATCGTTCCCCACCTGGGCAGCTACATGCTCCGTGAGTACATGGACGCGTGCTACCAGGGCCGCGGCCATGCGCCCACCTGCGTCGTGGGCGCCACGAGCGCTGCGGGGATGATGGCGACGGAGCTGGTGCGCGCGGTGATGCACGGGCCCCGGTCCATGGTGTCGTGGCCGGAGTACTTGTACGTGGACTTCTTCGACCACTGCTTCGTGCGGGGGCGCGCCGAGGAGCGGCCTGACCGCGTCCCGCTCACACCACGCCGCGCGCCCGGGCTTCCTCGATGACCTTCACGCCGTCCACCCCCAGGCTCTTGCCGAGGAAGGGCGCGACCAGGTCGGCGTGCTTGTGGACGCGGTGGAAGGCCTCGTCGAAGGTCCGCGTCACCAGGTTGATGCCGGAGATGATGACGCGCTGGAGGTTGTACTGCAGGTCATTCCCCTCGACGATGGCGTGAATCTCCGTGAACAGGGGGCGCGCGTCCGCGTGGAAGTTGGACAGGTTGCGGCGCTGCTCGGAGTTCGGCACGGCTGATTTCGGCGAGATGCTGGCGACGAGGACCAGCGGGTGCTGAAGCTGTGCGTGCGTGCCCTTCATCTGCTGGAAGACGGCGTGGATTTCCTCCTGGCTGGGCGGTGCTTCCCAGCGGAGGAAGAACACTCTGCCGATGACGGCGGTCTTGTAGACGGATGTTGTCATGATGTCCCCCTTCGTCAGGAACGAACGACGGTGCCTGACGGTCTGCGCGCCCATTGGCGCGCGTTGCAGCCGCGGAAGGAATCGGACCGCGGGGCGGACATCGCTCGCGGAACAATGCCCCGCGGGGCTGGGGGGGTGTCCGGCCCCCGACGAATCGGGGGCCGGAGGAACTCACTCAGTTGCCGGTGAGCGTGAGCTGCTCGGCCGGCGCGGCGGCAACCTCCTCGGCGGAGAAGAGGATGGGCCGCCACTGCTTCTGCGAGAACAGCCGCGTCTGGTCCGCGTAGTGCGGAGAGGCCGGGTTGCTGGACTGGCTGTAGGTCAGCACGGCGCTGGCCTGCACGCCGGCGGGCGTGAACTCCATGGCCATGATGAAGCTGCTGCCGTTGTTGATGACGTAGCCGCCCTGGCTCAGGCCGGTGCGCGCGTTGATGACGTTGCGGCTGGCGCTGTTGTACTCGGCCTCGGGCGTGGTGGACTTGAGCGTGCCGAAGCTGACGATGTTGGCCGCGCCGTCGTAGTTGCCGCCGCCGTGGAGGGGGATGCGCTCACCCGACACGCGGGGGGTGAACTGCGCCTCGCCCAGCGGGAGGTCCAGGTCCAGCCCCGCGGCCCTCAGCATGCTCACGGCCCGAGCCAGGTTGGTCAGCACCGGGTCGGCGCCCTCGGTCGGCGCGGGGGCCAGCGTGTGGGGCGTGGCGATGGGGTCGGCCGGGTCGAAGGGGTGGGCGTACAGCGCCGGGCTCGATTGGAGCTGACCCATGGAGTACGAGCCCGTGAACTCACGCCAGATGATGGCGCCCACGCTGTCCTTGTTGAAGCGGCGGTCCCACTGGGCAAGCAGCGTGCAGGCCTGGCTGATGTCCACGGTGCCGTCCTGGTAGGGCACCGCCGTCTGGCCGGTGCAGCGGTCCACCACGTCGTCGAGGAGCAGCTCGGCCATGATTCCCCGGTTGTTGAGGATGGCGTCCTGCAGCTCCTTCCGGGTGAAGAGGCCGTCCGCGCCCGAGGCGCCGCCTTCGCGCTTCTCGGTGAGCATCACCGCGTTGAGGCGCGTGCGCGGCATCTGGGGCACGTTCTCCAGGCCGTGCATGGGCGAGAAGCCCGTGAGCGGCGCGGCCGGGTTGGTCAGCCAGTAGCTGTCGTTGGCGTTGAAGACGAAGTCGGTGCGGTCCATCTGGGGCACCTTGCTGAAGGGCACCAGGCCCGGGCTGCGGGCGCCGGCCTCGTCCTGCCACTCGTTCTCCTTGTTGCTGCCGTCGAGCAGCACCAGGCCCATCTGCTGCCACAGGAGCGTGGTGGCCGGGTCGGCGCCCTGCCGGGCGGCGTCCCAGGTGAGCTGCGCCACCCGCGTCAGGTTGGGCGTGGGCGCGGTATCCGCGTACCAGGTGTTGCCCGCGCGATCCGTGGCCATGGTGTTGACCCAGGGGATGCCCTGCTCGCGCGCGTAGACGGCCTTGAACTCATCGAGGCTGCGGGCCTGGTTCATGCCCAGGAACTGCGCCAGCAAGGTGTTGTTCTCCAGGTTGGCGTCCCGGTACGTGAGCACCGACTGCTCGGTCCACTCCGCGGTATTGGGGATGGCGATGATGGGGCCGTAGTGGCTGAAGTACATGCGCCGGCTGAGGTCGACGAGCGAGCCGTCCTCCTGCCGCACCTGGATGTCGATGTCCTTCCAGGTCATGTCCCGCTCGGCGCCGTCGTACTGGTACGTGGTCGGCTTGCCCGGCACCAGCCGGAGCCCGTACAGCGTCATGCGCTGGCCGGACGAGAAGGTATGGGTCCAGGCCACGTCGTTGTTGAAGCCGATGAGGACCGCGGGCACGCCGAGCAGGCCCACGCCGTACACGTCCAGCTCGCCGGGGACGGTGAGGTGGCTCTCCCACAGCTTCAGCTCGCCCTCCCAGGGGAAGTGCGGGTTCGCCACCACCATGCCGTGGCCGGAGGCGGACCGGTCCCGGCCAATGGCCCAGCCGTTGCTGCCCACCTGGCTCAGGTCGGGCCGCTCGAGCTTGACGTGCTCGCGGTCGGGCACGCCGGCGGTGCCCGAGGTGTCGCCAGGAGGCGTCGCCACGGCGATGGCGTCGATGAGCTGATAGCTGCTGCCCGTCAGCGACACGCTGAAGGCGTAGGCGAGCAGGTCCACGTCGGAGATGGGCTTCACCCACTCGGCGCCGGTGCAGGGCGCGGGGAGCTGCGCCTTGGGCGTCTCCTCCAGGTAGCGGTTGAAGCCCGCGGCGTAGCCCTTGAGCATCGCCTGGAGGCTGGCGGGCTGCTGGCCGATCTGCGCGACGGCGCGCTCGTGGAGGCCCAGCGCGCGGTAGGCGAAGTCACTGCCCACGTAGGTGTTGCCGCGCCCCGGGCCCAGGTAGCGGGCGCGCTCGCCGCGCACCTTGAGAAGCTGATCCGCGAGGATGCAGATGTGGTCCTGGGCGAAGGCGAAGCCGTTGCCATACGCCACGCTGCCCAGGTCCTTGCCGGTGATGTGCGGCACGCCGTGCGCGGTGCGGCGGATGGTGACTTCGTACGTGGGGGGAGGGGGCTCGAGCGTGTCGTCTTTCTTCTTGTCGTCTCCACAGGCGGACGTGAGCAGCAGGCTCATGCTCGCGACGAGGGTGAACTGCCAGCGGGTGTTCCGAAGTTGCCGGAACACACCGCGCCGGAGGGGCGGAGCAATATTCGTGCGCATGACAGGGCGGGAGCGTAGGGAGGGGTTGATCACACCGTCAAAAGCTTTCTGGAACGCGATGATTCCTCACATCGCCGGGCACAACGCACTGAGCCAAGAACGTGCTTCCAGCGGTGCACGAGGGGTGTGGTAGGACAACGCGCATATGTCGACCGAGCTGCCTCGCGCGCGCCGTCCGCGCCGCCACTTCTCGATGATTCGCACGTTCGTGCTCGCCGACTTCGTGACGCTGGGCAACGGCTTCGCGGGGGCCGGTGCCATCCTGGCCGCCATGCAATATCTGGCTTCAGGGGAGGGGGGCTGGCTGTGGGTGGCGTTCGGGCTGATGCCGGTGGCGTTGATGATGGACGTCATGGACGGGCGCATCGCGCGCTGGCGCTTCAAGAAGTCGCCCCTGGGCGCGGACCTGGACTCCCTGGCGGACGTCATCTCCTTCGGCATGGCGCCAGCGGCGCTGGCCTTCGCGGTGGGCATGCGCGGCTCCCTGGACGTCGCGGCGCTGCTCTACTTCGTGGCGTGTGGCATCAGCCGGCTGGCGCGCTTCAACGTCACCTCCGGGGACCTGTCGGACGAGACGGGGAAGGTGAAGTACTTCGAGGGGACGCCCATCCCCACCAGCGTGGCGCTGGTGATGGTGCTGGCCGCGGCCACGTGGGCGGGGCGCATCGGCCCGGATCTCTGGGGCGGGGTGTGGCGCCTGGGGCCGCTGTCGCTGCACCCGCTGGTGTTGATGTACGTGGCCAGCGGTAGCGCGATGATCAGCAAGACATTGCGCATCCCGAAAATCTGATACCGGACAGCGTCTACTCCCAGCGCGCGGGCCTACCCGCGGGTGACTGGTTGCCCACCCTTGGGGGGCTGCCTAGCTTCGCTACCGTTAGTTCCGCCGCCCCCTTGTCGGGCGCGCGGCGGCCAAGGTCGAGGGTCGTGGGGAAGGAGTGGACCATGACGGGGCGGTGGGGCTGGCTTGCCCTCACGGTGGTGGGGTTGCTTGCCGGTTGTGCGGATCGCGAACGGTCGACACTCGCGGATGGGCGGCTGACGGCGACGCCCGGCGGTGTCGACTTCCAGAAGGTGGCCGTCTTCGATGCGCGCGAGTCGGAGATTGCGCTGCGCAACGTGGGCCGTGCCCGCATCGACGTGAGCGAGGCCTGGGTAGAGGGGCCGGAGGGGGCCTACCGCGCCGAGTTCACGCACGAGGGGCCACACAGCCTCCAGCCGGGGAGCGGGTGCTCGCTGCGCGTGCGCTTCGCGCCGCCCTCGGAGGGCGTACAGCCCGCGGTGCTGGTGGTGCGCTCGGACACGCGCATCGAGCCCCTCTTGCGCATTCCCCTGACGGGGCAGGGCGTGGACGCCTGGGCACGGGTGTCGCCGCGGCGGCTGGACTTCGGCCGCATCGAGGCGGACGCCACGAAGACGCTGCCGCTGCTGCTGGAGAACCCCACGGAGCTGCCCGTGGAGGTGTCTCCGCGGCTGGTGGGCGCGGACCGGGACGAGTTCGGCGTGGAGCCAGTGTCGCTGGCGCCCGGTGAGCGCCGCGAGCTCATCGTGACGTTCAGCCCGGTGCGGGTGGGGCGCAAGCAGGTGGCGCTGGCGGTGTCGCCGTGCCGCGGCTGCGCGGACGTGACGGTGCAGGTGGCCGCCGAGGCGCTGGAGCGCGCGGTGGTGGCGGAGCCGGAGGTGCTGGACTTCGGCTCTGTGCCGGTGGACCGGCTCGCGGTGCGCGAGTCCCGCATCCGCAACATCAGCACCGAGCCCGTGGCGGTGACGCGCCTGACGCTGGAGGGCCGCGATGCCTCCTTCACCCAGTTCAACGAGGGCTTCCCCCTCATCCTGCAGCCGGGCGAGGTGCGCGTCTTCACCCTCCGCTATAGCCCGGACCACCAGGGCGTGGCGCGGGACACCGCGCTGTATCACGTGGAGAGCCGCCGCCACCCGACGACCCCCGTGGCGCTGCGCGGCCACGGCGGCGCGCCCGAGCTGTGCGTGTCCCCGTTGTTCTACGACTTTGGCACGCAGCCGCTGGGCGCGAAGGTGCGCGTCATCGTCAACGTGAAGAACTGCGGCGCGTCCAACGAGGGTGGGCTCACCCTCAACACGCTGGAGTGGCTGCCGCCGCAGGGTGGGGCGGCCCAGTTCAACCACACGCCGCTGGCGCTGCCGGTGACGCTGCCGCCGGGCGGTGAGGTCAACCTGGAGGTCTTCTACGAGCCCACGGAGCTGCGCGCGGCCGAGGGCGCGCTGGTGATGACCACCAACGCCTTCTCCGCGGCCACGGTGCAGATGGACTTCCGCGGCAACACGCAGGCGCACGCGCCCTGCGAGCTCACGCTCACGCCGCAGGCGCTGGACTTCGGCACCATTCCGCCCGGGCAGGGCGCGGTGCTGGGCCTCAAGCTGGAGAACCGCGGCTCGGACCTGTGCCCGGTGAAGAACATCCGCCTGCGGGATGACGGCGGCGGCGTCTTCACGCTGCCGGGCGGCGACCTCTATGGCGGCATCATGTACCCGGGGGACTGGTTCAGCTTCCAGGTGGCCTTCATGGCGCCCGTGGCGGGGGGCCACTTCACCGGCACCGTCCAGATCGAGCAGATGCAGCCGGCCAACCCCGTGCTCCTGGTGCCGCTGGTGGCGAACACGCAGGCGGTGTGCCTGGTGGCGTCGCGTCGCTACCTGGACTGGGGCGTGGCGCGGCCGGACTGCCCCGCCGACCCCATGGAGGTGAACTTCCTCAACGCGTGCGCCGCGCCGGTGACGGTGAGTGACGTGTGGATTGGGCCGGGGACCACGGACTCGGAGTTCGGGCTCACGTCGGTGCCGGCCTCCCTCCCTTTCGTACTGCCGCCCAACGAGGCCTTCACGGTGGGCGTGGAGTACTTCGGCAGGGTGGCGGGCATGAACCTGTCGCCGCTGTACGTGGGCTCCAGCGACCTGCCGGCGCCGCTGATGATTCCATTGGTGGGTGAGTCGTCGACGCGCGTGGAGAAGACGGACGACTTCGTGCAGCAGGACGTCAGCAAGGTGGACGTCCTCCTGGTGGTGGACAACACCGCCTCCATGGCGGTGGAGCACCCCCGCCTGGTGGAGGCCATTCCGACCTTCGTGCAGACGGCGCTGGACCGGGGCGTGAGCCTGCACGTGGCGGTGACGACCACGGGCATCCACCCGGTGCCGCGGCCGGACCCGGCCAGTGCGTGCCCGGGGGGCGCGGACGGAGGCGAGGCGGGCCGCTTCTTCCCGGTGGACAACTCCATGCCGCGCATCCTCACCAGCGCGACGCCGAACCTGGCCCAGCAGCTCCAGCGGAACGTGCAGGTGGGCCGGTGCGCGGAGGTGGAGCAGGGCTTCGAGGCGATGCGCCGCGCGCTGTCCCGCCCGCTGGTGAACAGCGCGGACGACCCGCGCACGCCGCAGCCCGGCGACGGAAACGCCGGCTTCCTGCGGGAGGAGGCCGCGCTGGTGGTGCTCTTCGTCAGCGACGAGGACGACCACTCGCCGGACGCGGTGGACACCTATGTGGCGTGGGCCCAGCAGCTCAAGGGGCAGAACCAGCCCCAGCGCGCGACGTTCTACGCCATCGCCGCGCCCGCGGGCGGATGCCCCACCGCTGGCGGCGCCGGCACGCGCTACGCGGAGGCCACGGCTCGCACGGGAGGCGAGGTGGTGAGCGCCTGCGAGGAGGACTACCGGCCGCTGCTCCAACAGGTGGGCGACAAGGCCTTCTCCGCGCAGGAGCGCTTCCCGCTGAGCGACCTGCCCGAGCCGGGCAGCGTCACGGTGACGGTGAACGGCACGCCGGCCCCCGCTGGCTGGACCTACGACGCCGTCACCAACAGCGTGGTGTTCGACGTGGTGCCGCCCGCGGGGACGCGCATCTCCATCCACTACCGGCGCTCCTGCGAGGCGATGTAGCGCAGGCGAAGGGCCGGCCATCCGGCCCTCGACGGTGCTGTCAGTCCCCGGTGCTACAGGTCTGCTTCCGCCTGTGCGGATGACCAGAAAATTGGAGGTCACCTCGCGGTGTGTACCCTGAGGTCGTACCTGCAGCCGCCGAGGAGGCACCCGGTGAACTCCCAAGACTTCGACACGACGATGACGAGCGCCGCCCGCCCCGCTCCCAGGGCCCCGGGATTGCGCGTCATTCGGGGAGAGGGGCAGCGGAGGCAGGAGCCGCTCGCCTCGCGGGACGCCGTGGCCCGGGTGCTGATGGAAGCGGGGGCGGACCTGCTGCTGCGGCGGATCAGCCCGGCGCGGGCCGGGGAAATCGAGCGGCAGGTGGACCGGGTCCTGGACCTGTTCGACCGGGTGGACAAGGCACCGGTGCTGATGCCGGTGCTGAAGCGGCACCTGGACGACCTGGAGGCGCTGATGCGGGAGACCCGCGAGGTGCGGGCCGCCCGGAGATAGCCACAAAGGCGGCCTCCGGGGCGCTTGGGGGTTTGACCCTCCTCCCCGGTGGGCTTACGCTCGGGGCCTTCCCGCGCTCGGAACTCGGGGCCACTTGAGGGTGGTTGTCCAGGGGCGGGTCAGGTCGCCGTGTCCATCGAAACCTATGGCAGGTATCAGCTCCTGAAGCGTCTCGCCACGGGCGGGATGGCGCAGATCTACCTTGCGCGGCCTCAGGGCGCGGAGCCCGACAAGCGGGTGGTGGTCAAGCGGATCCTCCCGCACCTCGCGGAGAACGACGACTTCGTCAAGATGTTCCTGGACGAGGCGCGCATCGCCGCCCGGCTCAACCACCCCAACGTGGTGCAGATTTTCGACCTGGGGGCCCAGGACGACTCCTTCTTCATCGCCATGGAGTACATCCACGGCGACGACCTGCGCCGGCTGTGGAAGCAGGCGGAGCTGATGGGGAAGCCGCTGCCGGTGCCGCTGGTGTGCCGCATCCTCATCGAGGCCTGCGCCGGCCTGGACTACGCGCACAAGCGGACGGACCCCGCGACGGGCCGGCCGCTGGGCATCGTGCACCGCGACATCTCCCCGCAGAACATCCTGGTGACGTTCGAGGGAGGGGTGAAGGTGGTGGACTTCGGCATCGCCAAGGCGGCGGACCAGGCCACCGTCACGCGCTCCGGGGTGCTGAAGGGGAAGTACTCGTACATGTCGCCGGAGCAGGCCGCCGGCGTGCGCGTGGACTGCCGCTCGGACATCTTCGCGCTGGGCATCGTGCTGTACGAGCTGCTCACCGGCACGCGCCTGTTCAAGCGCCCCAACGACATCCAGACGCTGTCGGCGGTGTCCGAGTGCCGCGTCATCCCGCCGTCGCAGGTGACGGCGCGCGTCCCCGCGGACCTGGACGCCATCGTGCTCAAGGCGCTCGGGAAGGACACATCGGAGCGCTACCAGGAGGCGGTGCAGCTCCAGCACGCCCTGGAGGACTGGCTGAGCGCGCGTCAGCTGTCCGCCTCGTCCGCGGACCTGTCCGCCTTCATGAAGTTCGTCTTCGCGGAGCGGCTGGCCGAGGAGGCCCGGGCGGGCGAGGTGTCAGGGGAGGACCTGGACCCGGGCGGCTCGCGGCAGGAGTCGCCGCCGCGCAGGACGGGGCTCCGGCCCGCGCTGCCGCCCCGGCCGCCTCCCCTGTCTCCGGAGGATGACGCGACCGCGGCGCTGCGCCCGCGTCCCGCCGCCAGGACGGGGCGCTTCGAGTTGGAGCCGGAGAGGCCGGCGCCGCGCCTCACGGGCCAGCGGCGCGCGGTGGACCCCGAGCGTCCCTCGCGCACCGGCATGGGCGTGCTGTCGCCGCCGCAGTCTCCGCCGGTGGAAGAGGACGCGCCCACCGTGGATGCCCGCGCGCCCGCGAGGGTGACGCTGACGGACGTGAAGCTGGGGGGCGCCGCCGCGGCGCCGACGGACCCTCGTGGCGCGCCCCGTCCGGGGATGGGCACGGGGCGCTTCGACCTGGGCGCGCCCGGGCGGCCGGTGGATGACGAAGACGCGCCCACCGTGGATGCCCGCGCTGGCTCGCGCTCGCACGTCCGGGGTGGGCACGTGGTGGAGGAGGACGCGCCCACCATCGCGATGCCGGAGCTGGCGCGGCCCTCGCGCGTGGTGATTCCGCTGGCGGAGGGCGAGCCGCTCGAGGAGGACGCGCCCACGTTGTCGCTGGGCATGGCGCGTGCCGCGAAGCGGCCCTCCGAGGCGGCGGCGGCGAGCAGCAAGGTCTGGCTGTACGTGGGCCTGGGCTTGCTCCTGGTGGCCGTGGCGGTCGTGCTGTACGCGGCGTGGACGCCGCGTGCGCCGGTGCCCGTGCCCCTGGCTCCGGAGCCGGCGGCGCCCGTGTCCGGTGAGGCCGTGGCGCCAGCGGTGACGCCGACCGAGCTGCCGCCCCCGCCGGTGGTTCCGCAGCCGCCCGTCGAGGCCACCCCCGCGCCGGTGCGGCTGCGCATCGAGACGCAGCCGGCGGACGCCGCGGTGCTCGTGGACGGCCAGCGTCAGGCGGGGAGCCCGGTGGTGCTGGACACGGCGGTGGGGAAGCAGGTCGCCGTGCGGGTGGAGGCCGAGCGCTACCAGGCGCAGACGCGCACGGTGACGGTGGGCGAGGACGCCGAGCAGGTGGCGCGCTTCGTGCTGGAGCCCGCGCCTCGTCCGGTGGCCGCGCCCGTGGCGGCGGTGGCGCGAGAGCGACCGGCCCGGCCCGAGCCGCGTCAGGAGGCGCGGCTGGCCCGGGTCCGCTTCGTCGTCCATCCCTGGGCGGAGGTGACGTGTGGTGGCAAGCGGCTCGGCGAGACGCCCTTCGAGGCCGTGGAGCTCCGCGTGGGCACCTACGACTGCCGGTTCGTCAACTCCGACCTCAAGAAGACGCTCAGCCGGCGTATCGAGGTGAAGCCCATCGACATCAATGTGGTGAGCGTGAAGTTCGAATAGCCATGCCTGGGATGCACTCGTGACGTTGGAAGCCGGCACTCACATTGGCAAGTACGTCGTCCGCCGCAAGCTCGCCGAGGGCGGCATGGCGGAGATCTACTTGTGTACTGCGCGCGGCGCGGAGGGCTTCGAGAAGGAAGTCGTCATCAAGCGCGTGCGGGCCTTCCTCGCGAGCGACCCGGAGTTCGTCGGGATGTTCATCGCGGAGGCGCGGCTGGCCTCGCGGCTCAATCACGCGAACGTCGTTCAAATCTTCGACTTCGACAAGCACGAGGACACGTACTACCTGGCCATGGAGTACGTGCGCGGCTGCTCGCTGTGGGAGCTGCGCAAGCGTGGCAAGGAGCTGATGGAGCCGGTGCCGCCCGTGCTGGTGGCGCACATCGGCGCGGAGGTCGCGCGGGGGCTGCACTACGCGCACCGCGTCCGTGTGAACGGGCAGCTGCTGGACCTGGTGCACCGGGACGTCACGCCGCACAACGTGCTGCTGTCGTTCGACGGCGCCGTGAAGCTGACGGACTTCGGCATCGCCAAGGCGGGCAACAAGCTCACGCAGCCGGGCGTGCTGAAGGGCAAGTTCGCGTACATGTCGCCCGAGCAGGCACGGGGCGAGGCCGTGGACGCGCGCACGGACATCTTCGCGCTGGGCGTGGTGCTGTGGGAGATGCTCACGGGCGGCCGGCTGTTCGACGGCGACTCCGAGCTGGCGGTGCTGCGCGCGGTGCAGCAGAGCGTCATTCCGCCCCCGGCCCGCCTGAATCCCGACGTGCCCGCGGACCTGGATGCCGCGGTGGTGCGGGCCCTGGAGCGGGATCCGGCGCTGCGCTTCCAGACGGCGGCCGAGCTCGAGCGCGCCCTGGCCCAGTGCGTGCTGAAGCACGCCCAGTCCGTGGACGACACGGACCTGAGCGCCTTCATGCGGCGCCTGTTCCCCACCAACCTGACCCAGGCGATTCCGACGGTGCAGGAGCGAACGCACGTCGTCGAGGGCGAACAGGCGCCCGGCGCTGCGGCCGTGCAGGCTCCGCGCGAGCCCACCGCGGTGATGGCGGCGCCCGGCCGCAGCGGGATGGCGCTGCCGACGTCTCCTGACGAGGACGTCAACGCGCCGACCTTCGTGCTGCCGAGGCGGGGCGAGGACGTCGCGCTGGCTTCGACGCCGCTGCCGCCCATGGCCACGCCGATGATGCCGCTGCCCGCGGTCGCCTCGTCGCCCGTGCCCCAGAGCGGGCTGGCGCCGGGCGCGTCCGTGTCGGAGCGGTCCGCTCGCTCAGCCGCGACGCAGGAGGCCGCGGCGCGCGCGGAGGGCGACTCCGTGTCCTCCTCGTCAGGACGCTCCGTCAGACCGGAAGAGGTGTCCGCGGTGCGTGGGCCCTCGGCGCCGGAAGCTTCGAGCGGCCCGGAGTCCGAGTCCGCGCTGGCGGCGATGAGTGCCTTGGGGACGTTGAGCCGGCCAGAAGGTCTGTCCGAGGTGGCGGCGCGCGCGGCGCCGGAGCGTATGAGTCCGCTGGCTGGGCCCGCCGGCTCGGGCGGTTCGATTGCTGCTTCGCCCCGGGACGGCAGTGCCCCAGGTGTCTCCGGCGAGCGCGCGGGGAGCGAGGGCGCGAGCGGTTCGGGCGCTCAACTGGCGGAGGCGCCCAGTCGCCCCGAGGGACTCCCCGCGGTGCCTGCCTCCGGTGTCCTCGGGCTGGCCAGTGCTTGGGACGATGAGGGTGACGACGAAGTCGACACCTCGTCGACGACGGAGCCCGAGCCGCAGCCACGCGCCTTGCGGCCTTCCTCCGGAGGGCTGGGGACCGTGGCGCCTGCCGCCAGCGCGCCCGGTCGTGATGTGTCGGCCCGTCGTCCATGGGGGCTGGGGCTGTCGGCGGCCGTGGGGCTCGCCGTCATCGGTGGCGCTGTCGCCTTGATGCGGCCGGGCTCCGAGCCGTCTCCTTCCACCGTGTCTCTGGCGTCCGCGTCGGGCGCGCCGGTGCAGGGGGCCGAGGCCGTCGAGCCCTCCGCTCCGATGGCCCGGGAGGGGGGGGCTGGGACCGCGGCTCCCACCGCCGCGCAGCAGGGCGCGGAGCCTCCGGCGAATGCGGAGGCGGCGCCCGACACCCGGAGTGCTGGGGCCACGAGCCCCACGGGCTCCGACGCTGACGCCGAGGTGGACGGGCTGATGCGCGAAGCGGTGCTCACCGCGGCGGCTCCCGGGGGCGACAATGCGCCCTCCGCGGCCGAGGACGTCCAGGAGAAGGTGCGCGCCGCGCCGGCCAACGGCACCCTCCAGATTCAGGCCGCGCCCTACGCCACGGTGTTCATCAACGGCAAGCGCATGGGAGAGGTGACGGGGCGGGCCTCGTACCGTCTTCCCGCTGGCGTCCACAAGCTCGTGTTCCAGCACCCCTCGGGCGAGCGGCGCTACGAAGTCACCGTCACGGCGGGTGGCACCGTGAGCCGCGAGTTCCGCGCGCCCAAGGGGCGCTGAGCGCCGCCGTCCGCCGCCCCTGCCGGCCCCGCGAAGGGGTCCGGCTTCTGGGGCTGATCACTCCCGCTAAAGCTCGCGCAGGGACGCGCCGCCTGGGCCAACGCTCGCCCGGGTCCACGGCCACCCGCTCTCCAATCGTCCGGTCCTGAACGCCGCCGCGCCGCGCCGAGCGCCGCGCGTACCCGGTCATCGAAGACCCGCTCCGCACACCCCGTTCGCCGCCTGTCCAGAGGCGCGCGATTCGTCCACGCACGCCCGCTTGCCTGGTGGTCTGCCTTGACACCCGGCGGTCGATTCTGGCACTCAGTGGCCCCCATTCGGTAGATTATATTCAATGGAATCAATGGACCTGCTGGCTCCCGAGGAGATTGCTCGGATCGAGCGCGAGAACGCGGGCGGCCTGCCCGCGAGCGCCATCCTGGAGATCTTCCGGCCTCGGGGCGTGCGGCTCTCGGAAGCGACGTTCCGGAAGTACGTGCAGGCGGGCCTGCTACCGAGGAGCCGGCGGGTGGGGCGGAAGGGGAAGCACCAGGGGAGCCGCGGGCTCTACCCGGTGGAAGCGGTGCGCCGCATCAATGTCATCAAGAAGATGATGGCGGAGGGGCACACCCTGGAGGACATCAAGCGGTCCTATGTCTTCCACAGCAACCACATCGACCAGTTGGAACGGGACCTTGCGGGAGTCCTGGACGGGTTCCAGGAGGAGCTGGGGGACCGCGCCTTTGGGGGGGAGCATCGGCGTACGCTCGAGGCACAGTTGGCAACCTTGCGGCAAAGAGCGCAGGATCTGGTCCGGGATGTCGCCCGGCTGGGTAGCGCAGTGACCGCGCGCGCAGACGAAACGATCCGTTCGCAATAGAATACCCGGGAACCGGGTAGACTGGCCTCACGTGGAGGGGACATGTCGGAAGTGAAGCAGCTACAGGAGGAGGGGGGAGACCAGGAATCGGACCAGGCGCAGGAGCGCCGCCGTTCCAAGACGATGTCGCGCAAGGAGATGGCGCGCGACCTGCGGAGGCGCCGTCTCACGGGGCAGGTGGACCCTGAAGAGGCCGAGCTGCTGAAGCAGATGGACGACACGCGGCCCCGGACCCGGGCGGACTGCGTCAACGGTCCCCGGCCGTGCAACTTCGTCTCCTGCAAGCACAACCTCTACCTGGACGTGAATCCGGAGACGGGGTCCATCAAGCTCAACTTCCCGGACAAGGAAATCTGGGAGCTGGAGCACACCTGCGCCCTGGACGTGGCGGAGAAGGGCGGCATCACGCTCGAGGAGGTGGGGGAGATCATGAACCTCACCCGCGAGCGCATCCGCCAGGTGGAGACGCGCGGGCTGATGAAGCTGCGCGAGGCCACCGAGGCCGAGCCTCCGATTTCGGCCCGTAAACCCTGATGCATCGGGTGGTTTCCACCCGCTAACGGAGGGCCGACGTGTTGCGTTGACACCCCTGGGGGTGGTTGCTAGGACCGCCGCTTCCCGCACACCGAGGCCTACACGTGCTGGCTCTCCTCAGCGTTTCCGATAAGCGAGGTCTGGTTCCCTTTGCCCAGGGGCTCGTCCGCCTGGGCTTCCGGTTGCTGTCCACCGGGGGCACGCTCGAGGCGCTCAAGGGCGCGGGGGTGCCCGCCACGCAGGTCTCCGAGCACACGCAGAGCCCCGAGATTCTGGGTGGCCGCGTGAAGACGCTCCACCCCCGCATCCACGGCGGCATCCTCGGGCGGCTGGAGCTGGAGGCGGACCGCGACGAGATGAAGGCGCACGGCATCGAGCCCATCTCCCTGGTCGCGGTGAACCTGTATCCCTTCCGGCAGACGGTGGCCTCGGGCGCGGCGGAGCCGGACGTCATCGAGCAGATCGACATTGGCGGGCCCGCGATGGTGCGCGCGGCCGCGAAGAACTTCCGGCACGTCTCGGTGGTGGTGGACCCGGAGGACTACCCGGCGGTGCTGGCGGAGCTGGAGCGGCAGTCGTCGGTGGGCGAGGACACGCGGCGCCGGCTGATGCGCAAGGCCTTCGCGCACACGGCGTCCTACGACGCGTCCATCTCCGCGTGGCTGTCCGCGCAGGCGGGGGAGCCGTTTCCGGGCGAGCTGTCGCTGACGTTCCAGAAGGCCCAGGACCTGCGCTACGGGGAGAACCCCCACCAGCGCGGCGCCTTCTATCGCGAGCACGCCGCGCCCTCGGAGCCCACGGTGGCGTTCTCCAGGGTGCTTCAGGGCAAGGAGCTGTCGTACAACAACATCCTCGACCTGGACGCGGCCCTGGGGCTGCTGCTGGAGTTCCCCGAGGCGCCCGCCGCGGTCATCATCAAGCACAACACGCCGTGCGGCGTGGCGGTGGAGGGCTCCCTGGAGAAGGCCTACCGCACGGCCCGCGCCGTGGACGAGGTCTCCGCCTTCGGCGGCATCGTGGCGCTCAACCGCGAGGTGGACGCGGCCACGGCCCAGGCCATGGCGGAGACGTTCCTGGAGGCGGTCATCGCGCCCTCGTATTCGCCGGAGGCGCTCCAGGTGCTCGCGGCGAAGAAGAGCCTGCGCTTGCTGGAGGCGGGGCCCGCGCTGGCGAGCCCGCGGGCCCGGCCGCGGGCCCAGCTGGATGCCCGCAGCGTGTCCGGGGGCATGGTCCTGATGGACAGGGATGCCGTGGAGCCGCCACTGTCGTGGAAGGTGGTGTCCAGGCGGGCCCCCACGCCAGAGGAGGAGCGGGCCATGCGCTTCGCCTGGAAGGTGTGCAAGCACGTCAAGAGCAACGCGATTGTTTTTGCCTCCGGGGATCGGCTGCTGGCCCAGGGGGGCGGACAGACGAACCGGGTGGACTCGGTCCGCATCGCGATGCAGCGCGGCGGGGAGTCCCTCCGGGGGAGCGCGGTGGCCTCGGACGCCTTCTTCCCCTTCCGGGACGGGCTGGACGAGGCCGCCCGGGCCGGGGCGACCTGTGTCGTACAGCCCGGCGGTTCTGTCCGGGACGCGGAGTTGATTGCCGCCGCGGACGAACATGGGATGGCCATGGTGCTGACGGGAGTGCGACACTTCCGGCACTGAGCCATGCGCATCGTCTGTCAGAAATGCGCGGCCGCCTATGCGATCGATGACAAGCTCATCACCGCGAAGGGCGTTCGCGCGCAGTGTCCTCGTTGCCGGAACCTCCAACTGGTCCGGCGCGATCCCTCGGCCGCGCCCGCTCCGGCGTCACGGCCCGCGGCCCCCGTCACCCTGACGCCCGTGACGGGTGAGGCGCCCGGCGCGAATCCCGCGGACGACCTCTTCGGGGACTTCGGTGCGCCGCCCCCGGCTGCCGTGCCCGCCCGGCCCCCGGCCGGCGGCACGGCTGCGCGGGGCCCGGGGCAGCCCGGCGGTGCAGGCGCGCTGTCCGCATCGGCCCTGGCGCCGCCCGTGGACCCCTTCGCGGACCTGGGGGCACCTACCCCAGGCACGGGTCGTCCGGCGGTGGAGGACCCGCTGCTCGACTTCCTGGGGCCGCCGCCGTCCGCGCCTCCGGGGACGGAGCAGGCGCCCGCCCGGCCCTCCCAGCCGGCCGCGGCGCCGAAGCCAGCGACCTCGGGCTGCCGCGTGTGTCAGAAGCCGCTGACGGACTCCTTCGACCAGGCGCTGGGCATCTGTGACGACTGCCGGCAGCCGGGACCCGCCCGGGTGCCGCCGGCCGCGCCCCGGCGTCCTGCCCCCTCGGCGGACGCGGGCCACGCGGACTTCCTCCCGCCGCTGACGGACCTGGGCGGTGGTGCCCCGTCCTCGCCCGCGTCGTTCGATTCGTCGTCGGAAACGACTCCCAGCGCTCCCCCACGGCCGGGCGCCCGCATTCCCATCAGCACGGACATTATCCCGGACATGGGGCCGGATCCACGCGGCGGGGGCCGGGCCTCCGCCCCGCAGCTCGGGGCCGAGCCGCGCAGTGGCTCGCGGATGTCGCCGTCGAGGGTTGCTTCCGCGCAGAGCGCGGCCTCGGGGCGCTCGCGTGGCGGGAAGGGCGGGCTGGTGGCGGGCCTCGTCGGGCTGGTCGTCGTGGGCGGCGGCGCGGGGGGCTACTTCCTGTACCAGGAGCACCAGGGAGAGGCGCGGCGCAACGCGGGGCCACCGCCCGCGCCCGCCATTCCGGACGCGGTGCAGGCGGTGCTGCCGCGTTGGAAGCTGAAGTTCCTGGAGATTCCGGGCACCAGCGCGGAGCGGCTCGCGGAGGGGCAGCAGCAGCTCGCCCGCGACGAGCGCTTCGCGTACTCGGAGGCGGAGGAGTCGTTCCAGCAGGCGCTGCTGCTCGACCCGACCAGTGACGCCGCCATCGCCGGCTACGTGCAGGCGCTGGCGCTGGGGCGCGGCGCGCGCATGGACGAGGCGACGTTCCAGGAGGCGCGCGCGCTGCTGACCGCGGCGGAGTCGCGCTCGGGCCGCACGGCATCGTTGCTGCTCGCGCATGCGAACCTCCTCCTGGCCCGCTCGGGCCAGCCGGAGCAGGCGCGCCCGTTGGCCGAGGAGCTGCTGGCCCGCGCCGAGCTCCCGGACGCGAAGAAGGCCGAGGCGCACCTCGTGCTGGGCCGCACGTGGCTGTCGTCCTCGCGAGAGCTGGCGCGCAGCCACTTCGACTCCGCGCAGAAGCTGTCGCCGGACATCAAGCGCCTGCACTACTACCGCGCGCTCGCGCACGCGTCGGGCGGTGAGTACTCCGCCGCGCTGGACACCTTGCGCAAGCGCCTGGAGTCGCACCCGAAGGACTGGGACAGCCTGGCGCTCACCGCCCGCCTCTACCAGGAGGTCGGGGAGCCCGCGGAGGCGCGCAAGCTCTACGAGGCCCGTGTGAAGGACGAGCCCAGCGAGCTGCGCGCGCTGCTGCCGCTGGCGATGCTGCGCTACCAGACGGAGGGCAACGCGCCGGCCGCGGCGCGGGACTTGCGGGCGCTGCTGAAGAATCGCGCTCGCTATGACGCGCCCGAGGTGGCCGAGGTGCTGGTGCACCTCGCGGCCGCGGAGCGCACCGCCGGCAACGCGGAGGCGGCGGTGAAGGCGGCGGAGGAGGCCCTCCAGCTCGTGGCGGACCTGCCCGAGGCCCGCCTCCAGCTCTTCCTGGCGGCGCTGGGGCGCCGCGACGCGGCACTGGCCCGGGCGCAGCTGCCCGGCTTCCGGGGACAGCTCGAGGACGCCGCGCTGGAGAAGGTGCTCGAGGGGCGCCTGCTGCTGCTGGAGAAGAAGCCGCTGGAGGCGCTCGACGCCTTCCAGGCGGCGGTGAAGCTGGACGCGCGCCGGCTGGACGCGCAGCTGCTGGCGGGTGTGGCCGCCGCCAGCGCGAAGCGCCGGGAGGATGCCTTCCGGGTGCTGCACCAGGCGTTGCAGTCGGACCCGCTCCGGCTGGAGCCGCGGCAGGTCATGTCCGCGTACTGGCTGCGCCCGCGCGAGACGGTGGAGGGCGTGGAGGGAATCATCGTCGCGCTCGCGGAGGGGCCCGACGACCCATCGCCCCTGCTGTACGAGGGCCTCCTGCGCTTCCATCAGCACCAGTTCGACGCCGCCGAGCGGCACCTGCGCGGCGTGCTCGAAGTGGACGCGAACCACGCGGGGGCGCTGGCCTATCGCTCGCTCATCGCCCTGGAGCGCCGGGCCGTGGCGGACGCCCGCAGGCTGGGAGAGCGCGCCGCGGCGGCGGGACGGCAGCAGCCGGTGCCGCACCTGGCGCTGGGGCTTGCGCTGGCGGAGGCGCGGCAGGCCGAGCCCGCCAAGCGCTCGCTCCGGGACGCGCTGGCGCTGGCGCCGGCGCTGCTGTCGGCGCAGGCACGGCTGGCGCAGCTGGAGTCCCCGCAGGGCAAGGACGCGGCGCGCGACATCCTGGTGAAGGTGGTGGGGTTGGACCCGGCGTACCTCCCCGCGAAGCGGATGCTCTACCTGTTGGAACGGTGAGGTGGATGTGAAGGTCCTGCTGCTCGGTTCCGGTGGCCGTGAGCACGCGCTCGCGTGGAAGCTGTCGCAGAGTCCCCGGTTGACTCAGCTCTTGTGCGGCCCGGGCAACCCGGGGACGGCGAAGCTGGGCACCAACGTGCCGCTGCGCGCGGATGCGCCGGAGGAGGTGGCGGCGTTCGCGAAGCGCGAGGCGGTGGACCTGGTGGTGGTGGGGCCCGAGGCGCCGCTGGTGGCGGGCGTCGCGGACGCGCTGGCCGAGGTGGGCATTCCCTGCTTCGGCCCGGTGGCGGCGGGCGCGCGCATCGAGGGCTCCAAGGCCTTCGCGAAGGAGATCATGGCCGAGGCGGGGGTCCCCACCGCCGCGTTCCGCACCTTCACGGACGTGGCGGCGGCGGAGGCCTATGCGGTGGCGCAGGGGCGCATCGTCGTCAAGGCGGACGGCCTGGCGGCGGGCAAGGGCGTCATCGTCGCCCACGACGTGGAGGCCGCGCGCGCGGCGGTGCGGGCGGTGGGCGCCATGGGCGTGGCGGGCCAGACGATGGTCCTGGAGGAGCTGCTGGAGGGCGAGGAGGTCTCCGCCATGGCGCTGTGCGACGGCGAGCGCTACGCGATGCTGCCGCTGTCGCAGGACCACAAGCGGGTGGGCGAGGGCGATACCGGGCCCAACACCGGAGGCATGGGCGCCTACAGCCCGGCTCCCTTTCTTTCCGCCGCGCAGCTCGCGGAGGTAGGGGAGCGCGTGGTCGCTCCGACGCTGGCCGTGCTGCGGCGGCGCGGAATTCCCTTCCGGGGCGTGCTGTATGCGGGCCTGATGCTCACCCGAAGCGGACCCAGGGTACTGGAGTTCAATGCCCGCTTCGGGGACCCGGAGACGCAGGTGTTGATGATGCAGCTCGGCGAGGACCTGCTGCCCTTGCTGGATGCCTGCGCGCGGGGCGCGCTGGCGCCGAGGCCGCTGGTGTCCGCGCCGGGCGCGTCGGTGGGCGTGGTGATGGCGGCGCGGGGCTATCCGGATGCCCCGGAGAAGGGCCAGCGCATCGAGGGATTGGAGGCGGTGCCCGCCGACGCCACGGTGTTCCTCGCGGGGGTGGAAGCGCGGGACGGCGAGCTGCTGACGGCCGGTGGCCGGGTGCTGACGGTCTGCGCGCGGGGGGAGGACCTGGCGCGTGCCCGGGAGCGGGCCTACGCGGCGGCGGCGGCCGTGCGCTTCTCGGGCATGCACTTCCGCCGGGACATCGGCGCGCGAGGGATGAAGGCGGCCCCGTGAAGCGCCTCTCCCGCTACCTGCTCAAGGAGCTGCTGGTACCGCTCGGCGTGTGGGTGGCGTTCATGTTCTTGCTGCTCTTCGTCATGCAGTTCCTCCGGGGCACCGACGTGCTGCTGGGCTCGTCGGTGACACTGGTCGACATCGGGCGGCTGCTCGCGTACCTGGCGCCGCACTTCCTGGTGATGGCGCTGCCCATCGCCTTCCTGCTGGCCATCCTCCTGGGCCTGGGGCGGCTGGGCGAGGACCGGGAGCTGACCGCGCTCCAGGCGCTGGGCATCGGGCCGGTCCGCCTGCTCGCCGCGCCGCTGGGCATCGCGGTGGTGCTCAGCGCGCTCATGCTGGTGTTGACCTCCACGGCCCAGCCCTGGGGCCTGTCAGGCCTGAAGGTGCTGGTGAGCGAGGTCATCCGGAAGAACGCCGTGGGCGACGTGAAGTCGGGCGTTTTCTACGAGGACCTCAGCGACTTGACGCTCTACGCGGAGCAGGTGTCCTCCGACGGGAAGTGGACCAACGTGCTCCTGCACGACGACCGGGAGGCGAACTCGCCGCTGCTGGTGCTGGCGCACCGGGGGCAGGTGGGCGCGTCCACCGGTGGCGAGGTGCTCCGCTTCGCGTTGGAAGAGGGCGAGGTCCACCGCTCCGCGGGCCGAGGCGAGGAGGCCTACAACGTCATCCGGTTCGACCAGGCGGAGATCAGCGTGGGCATCGGCGCGTCCATGGGCAAGCGCGGCCGCTTCTCCTACTCCCGCGAGGAGCTGACGCCCGCCGAGCTGATGGAGGCGGCGCGCGAAGCGGACGCGCGGGGCGCGGACTCGCGCACGTTCCGCATGGCGCTCCATAGCCGGGTGGGCAACGCGCTGGCGCCCATTGCCTTCGCGCTGCTGGGCACGCCCCTGGCCATGGGCCGGCGCCAGTCGGGGAGGGCGTGGGGCTACCTGCTGACGCTGGGCGGCTACGTCCTCTACTATCTGTTGAGCCGCGTCTTCGAGCAGCTGGGGCAGTATGGACAGATGCCCGCGGCCCTGGCGGGGCAGATGGGCAACCTGGTGTTCATCACCGTGGGGCTGGTGGCGCTGTACCGGGTGAGTCGCTCGGGGACGGTCAAGTGAGGGCCACGCTCTTCGGCTACGTGCTGCGCACGTACGCGCGCTCCGCCCTGGGCATCCTGGCGGGCCTCGTGCTCGTCTTCGTGGTGGTGGACTTCGTGGACCGCGCGAAGGTGTACACGGGGCCGGGCTGGGTCCGCGACGTGGCGGTGCTCTACTTCTACAAGGCGATGATGGCGGTGCAGCAACTCGGGCCGGCGGCGCTGTTGTTGGCCGCGGGCACCGCCGTGTCATCGCTGCGCAAGCAGGGCGAGGTGACGGCCATCCGGGCGCTCACCTTCGGCCCGTCCGCGCTGTACCTGCCCATCCTGGTGGCGTCCTTCATGGCCTGCGTGGGGCTGGTGGCCTTCGATGAGTACGTGGCGACGTACTCGGGCCGGCGCGTGGACGAAATCACCACCCAGCGCTTCAACAAGTGGGGCGACTGGCGCTTCTACTACACGCCCAAGCAGTGGTTCCGGCGCGGGGACAACATCTTCTTCCTCCGAGGGGGCAGCGCGCAGGAGGGCTTCAAGGACGTATCCGTCTTCACGGTGACGGAGTCATTTGATTTGCAGCGGCGCCTGGACGCATCCGGCATGCTCCCGGTAGAGGGCATGCACTGGCGGCTGACCGACGTGGTGGAGCGCACCTTCGAGGGGGAGGGGAAGATGACGGTGCGGCAGTTCCCGGAGCGCGTGTACGACCTGGGCGTGGCCGTCACCGCCTTCCGCATCCGGCCGGGGCGTCCGGAGCAGATGCGCTCGGCGCAACTGCGCGAGCAGATCGCCGCGCGGCGGGACGTGGGCCTGGCGACGAAGCAGTTCGAGCTGGCGCTGCACAACCGCTTCGCCTACCCGATGGCGGCGTTCCCGGCGGCGCTGCTGGGCGTGGGCCTGGCATTGCGCGCCAACCGGCGCGGCCACCTCACCGCGGCCATCATCGAAGGCCTGCTCACCGCCGTCGGTATGTGGGGCCTGATGATGGTGTGCCGGACCCTGGTGCTCACCGAGCGGCTGTCCCCGGCGGTCGCCGCGTGGACACCCACGCTCCTGCTGAGTCTGGTGGCCGGCGCGGTGTGGATGCAACGAGAGGGATGGCTGCATCTGCCTCGGCGCGGGCTGCTGGTGAGGTAGCGTGGCGGCGCTCATGGAAACCGCGTCCGAGCCTCCGCTGGACCTGCACTGGCGCCGCGCCATCATCGGCGTGCTGGTGCTGTGGACCGTGGGGCTGGTGCTGGCGGAGGTGGTCCTCCAGGTCGCGACGGCGGCGGCGGTGCTGCTGTCTGCGGTGTTGCTGGCGCGGCGCAGGCTCCACCTGGCGCCG